>Ga0208040_1000006_pt1 | contig 247934 bp, 242 predicted proteins | sample AD_UKC083_MetaG_FD_184431 | JGI IMG/M metagenome (GOLD analysis project Ga0208040, IMG submission 184431) | Active sludge microbial communities of municipal wastewater-treating anaerobic digesters from USA - AD_UKC083_MetaG (SPAdes) (version 2) | ecosystem: Engineered > Bioreactor > Anaerobic...
TCGCCAGGCTCGCAGTCGAACCCCATGTAGAGGGTGAACGCGGATGGGCCGATGGTGGAGCTCCGGTATGAATCCAGGGCGTCAGCCGGCACCTGCCCGGGGTCCATGAGGTTGAGGTAGGTCTCCAGCACGCTCGCATTGGAAAGCACGTACCGGGTTTCCACCGTGTCCCCGTGCTCGGTGGTCACGCTCGTCACCCGGCCGCCCGAGGTGCCTATCTGTGCGGCCCCGCAGGAGAACCTCGCCTCGCCGCCGCACGCCAGGAACTCGTTCAGGAGCGCATTCGAAAGCGCCTGGGACCCGCCCTTGAGGTGGTAGGGCTTGAACTCGATGTAGGCGAACAGCATGATGGCAAAGTCCCCGAAGGGCATCCACCGCGGCGGGACGCCGGTGTAGGACCAGTAGATGCTGAGCACGGCCTTCAGGAGAGGATCCTCGAAGAACTCGTCGAGCACCCTCTGGGTCGGCGCAAAGGCGTACTTGAAGTACAGGGGGTACTTCTCCTTGGAAATGTCCGGGTCCCGGAAGAAGAGCCCCTGGATCATCTGCATGCTGAAGCCGTAGAGGAGGTCGAAGAACTTCGTGATGCCGTCCTTCTCCTTTGGGAAGCGCTCCTGAAGGGTCTGAATGATCGCCTGCCGCTCTGCCTTCAGGGTGATGTCGAACTTCCCGGGCCAGTACACCCGGTAAAGGCTCTCCATGGAAACGAAGTCGAGCTTGTCCATGACCCCCAAGTCGTTCAGGACCACCCGCAAAGGCCCGGGGTTGTCCGCCGAGCCCATGCCGCTCAGCTGGTGGAGGGCCACCTCGAACTCGAACCTGCCCCTCACAAAGCTCGTGGCACACCCGCCCGGGACGTTGTGCCGCTCGAGGAGAAGGACCTTGCGCCCTGCCTTTGCCAGGGTCACAGCCCCGGTGAGCCCGCCGTTTCCTGCACCGATCACCACCACATCATATCCGGCCATGGATGACCTCCTGGGGGATAATTTATAAAGCTTTACTTTAACCTTTAGGGTACTCCCTCTCTCACTGTGATGTCAAGCTCATTGGAACCCTGCCTGAAGAGTACTCATCGATCACCTTTCCCTGCCCTGCAATCATCTGCCTTGAAAAACAGGCTGTTCTGCTTTATGCCCTGGCTATGGGACACGCACGCGGACCATTGGGCATCATGGCGGACAGCCACGGCAACAACCTCCTCCTCGCCGGCACCATCGCCGCCCTGAGATCGCTGGGGGCCCGCACCCTCATCCACCTGGGCGACATGTGCGACACCCGTGCACCCCACCGCATGGACGAGGCGTTCCGCATCCTTGCCGAGAACCGGGTGGCCGGCGTGAGGGGGAACAACGAGTGCCAGATCCTCCACGATGTGCACAGCGCCTGTGCCGGAGATGCCTCCCAGGGCATCGCCTCCTGCCTGGACAAGCTGCCGTATGTCATGAACCTGGGGGATCTCTGGTTTACCCACTCGGCGCCCTACAGCTTCCCGGCCGCCACCAGGAGACCCATATCAGAGTTCCTGCCCGGGCTCCTGAGCGACCCTGCCGTCCCCTTCTCGATCCTGTTCAGGGGGCACTCCCACCGGCCCGCAATCCTCGGGTTCCATGACCAGTCTGCCGAAAAGATCCCCTTCGAGATGGACGCCGACGTTTCCCTCGACAGGAACAGGAGGTACGTCATCACCGTGGGCGCGGTGGAAAATGCATCGTCCGTCCTGTTCCTGCCCGGTGAGTACGTCGTCCGCTTCGTCACGGTGCCGCGGCCATGAGCCCCGGCCATGCCGCTCCTTACGAGAGGAGCGGGCCCAGGACCCCGAACATCTCGGGGAGCTGGTCGAAGTACTTCGGGCTCTCGAGGTTCGTGATTCTGCTCCAGTTGTCCCTCACCTCTTCGGGGCTCGGTACCCTGGTGCCGTCCGAGAGGATGGCGCCGGGACCGGTGAGAATGGCGGTGCGGCTGAAGTACCCCAGGACGGCGTTGATGATCATGCCTGAATCCGTGCATTCCTCAGAGCACAGGTAGAGCACGGCGGGGGTGATGAAGTCGGGCTTCATCTTCTCGAAGAGCTGCGGGGGAAGCACGTCCTCGGTGAGGCGGGAAGCAGCCACGGGCACAATTACGTTGGTCTTTATATTGTACTTCGCACCCTCGATCTTGAGCACGTTGGCGAGCCCGACGAGCCCCATCTTGGCCGCGGCGTAGTTGCTCTGGCCGAAGTTGCCGAACAGGCCCGCGCCCGAGGTGGTCATGATGATCCTGCCGTAGCCGTTTTCCCGCATGACGTTAAAGGCGGGCTTCGAAACGCAGTAGGCGCCCCTCAGGTGCACGTTCACCACCGCATCCCAGTTCTCTTCTTCCATCTTGTTGAAGGTCTTGTCGCGGAGGATGCCTGCGTTGTTGATGAGGATGTCCACCTTGCCGAAGGCGTCGACGGCGGTCTTCACGATGTTCTCCCCGCCAGCGGCGGTTGCCACGTTATCGTAGTTCGGGACAGCCGACCCGCCCAGGGCCTTGATCTCGTCCACCACCTTGTTTGCTGCAGAATCGCTGGCCCCGACCCCGTCCCGGGCCCCTCCCAGGTCGTTGACGACCACCTTTGCCCCGCGCTTCGCCAGCTCGAGGGCATACTGCCTGCCCAGCCCGGCGCCGGCTCCCGTGATGATCGCAACCCTTCCCGTGAAATCAATGTTCCCCATATCCGTTCCCTCCTCGCTCTGATTGAATCAACCGTGCCTCGAAGGCAAGGCTGCGGAAAAGCTTCCCGTTATCTTTACATCGCCTGCCTCGTCCCGGGCAACCACCTCGCAGACGACGATGTGCTCCTCTCCCTTCGCCACCTTGTCCTTGACGGTCCCGGTGATGGTGATGGTGTTGCCGGGCCTCGTCATGCCGGAGAACCGGACGTTGAAGTCCCTGAGGCACTTCCTGGGGACCCAGTCCGTAATGGCCTGGCCCACGAACCCCATGACGAGCATGCCGTGTGTGATCACGCCGTCCTTCATGCCGACGGATCTGGCAAAGTCGTCGTCCGTGTGCAGGGGGTTGAAGTCCCCAGAGGCCCCTGCGTACAGGACGTGCTGGAGCTTCATGAGCGGCCCCTTCGAGAGGGCCGGCAGCAGGTCTCCCACATTGACGTCTTCGAAAAACAGCTGAGCGCTCATCGGCCTTCCCCCTACCTTCTCTCCACCAGGAGCGTCCTGGCCTTTGCGACCTGCTCACCGTTCTGGTTGGTGTAAAGGATCTCGATGGTGACCATGTCCATCTTCTTCCCCGCCTTGCTCACCTTTTCCTCGACGCTCACGACCCTAGGCACCCCGGTGATGATGTCCCCGGGGTAGATATCTTTGTAATATTCATACCCTTCTTCCCCATGGAGCACCATGAAAAAATTGATCTTGAGGTCATTGATGAGCATCGGCATGGACGAGCTCCACATCATGGGCATGGTGAGGAAGGTGGGCGGCACCGGGGTGTCACGATAGCCCGCCTTCCTGGCAGCCTCCCGGTCGACATAGATGGGGTTGAAGTCGCCGATGGCCTGCGCCATCTCCCTGATCTTGCAGCGCTCCACCTCCCAGACAATGGGGTCATACTCCTTTCCGACCTTGCTCCTGTCCGCCATGGACAACCTCCTGTCATCGGTATTAGGATTACTGTTCGTATCTTCCCACGATGGCGATGCTGCAGACGTTCATCATGGGCAGGCCGCCCAGGTTGTGGGTGAGGCCGTACCTCGGGTCCCTGATCTGTCTGGAGCCGGCCCGGCCGAGAAGCTGATTGTACATCTCGTAGATCATCCTCAGGCCCGAGGCGCCGATGGGGTGGCCGAAGCACTTGAGCCCGCCGTCCGGCTGGCAGGGGAGCCTGCCCTGAAGGTCGTAGAACCCGTCAAGGATGTCGTGGGGAGCCCTGCCCCGCTCCGATATATGGAGGTCTTCCATGGTCACCACCTCGGTGATGGAGAAGCAGTCGTGGACCTCCATCATGCTGATCTCCTCCCTGGGGTTCCTGATCCCCGCCTCCCGGTAGGCGTCCCTGCTCGCCTTGGTGGTGCTGACGAAATGCGCCCCGTCCCATTTGTGGGCGATCTCCGTGCCGTTGCTCAAGGCGAGCTGGAGCGCCTTGACCGAGACGATGTCCTTCTTGCCCAGGGACCTGGCGATCTCCGGAGTGGTGACGATGGCGCAGGCAGCCCCGTCGCTCACCCCGCAGCAGTCGAAAAGCCCCAGGGGGAAGGCGATCATGGGCGAGTTCAGGACCTGCTCCTCGGTGACCGGCTTCCTCAGGTGGGCCTTTTCGTTCAGGGACCCGTTCGCATGGCTCTTGACCGAGACATGGGCCATGGACTTCTTGACGTCCATGATGTCGAGACCGTACCTGGCCGCATACCCGGACGCCAGCATGGCAAAGGCGCCCGGGGCGGTGCAGTTGGGAAACCACAGGGAGTTGGCGGTCCCTATGGCAGTGCTGAACTCCGGCAGCCCTCCGTACCCGATGTCCTTGAGCTTCTCCACTCCCATGGCCAGGGCGATGTCGCACGCCCCGGACGCAACCGCGTACACTGCCCCCCTGAACGACTCCGTGCCGCTGGCGCAGAAGTTCTCCACCCGGGTGACGGAGACATTGGGCAGCCTGAGCGCCATGGACAGCGACAGGGCGCTCTTCCCCACCATGACCTCATCGAAGCAGGTGCCCAGCCAGGCCGCCTCGATCTCGTTCTTGTCTATCCCCGCGTCCTCGATACATTCCCGGAAGGCCTCCACCATCAGCTCATCCGGGCCGTCGTTCCACCGCTCACCGAATCTCGTGCAGCCCATCCCCAGGATCGCAACCTTGTCCTTTATTCCGCTCGCCATGTTCTCCCCCCTACCCCTTGGGCACGGCCTTCCAGAAGTAGCCGGTGAACCCCCTGGCCTGGTCCTTCGACCTTTTCCTGAAAGACATGGTTATGGGCATCCCCACCTTGATCCCGTTCAGATCGCAGTCCGTGAAGTCGACGAAGGCACGTCCCCCTCCATCGAACTCCACGATGCCATAGACCGCCGGGGGATCCACCGACGGGGCCAGCAGGTCGCCGGTGAACATGGCGACGGTCCCCTGCCGGTCGCTGAACGGGTAGTCCTCGAACTGGCCGTATGCACCGCAGTCGGGGTTCACACACAGGGGCTGGACCGGGAACTGGGGCGTGCCGCACTTCAGGCATCTTACGCCCATGAAGCCGAGGATGGTCTTGCGCTTGCGCCACAGGGCGGTGAGCGAGGTGTTCGGGTTCGCCTCGCCCCGGATGCCGAGGTCGGCGGCGATGAGGTCCCTGAACTTCGTGTACTTCTGGTAGTTGGCCAGGTCCACCCTGGCCGCAAGAGACCCGGAGATGCCGCGGGCAGGCGTGAAATCCCTGATGCCGTCGGTCGCCTCGAAGCCCAGCACGTCGCACCCCTGACCAAATCCCACCAGGAGCAGCCGGTCTCCCGGGCGTGCGCCCTCGAGGGCTGCCGCCAGCATGAGGAGGGGGTGGGCGGTGCCCGTGTCTCCGCAGACGTTGTGCAGGTTGTCCTGGACGCGCGAAGGGTCGATCCCGAGCTTTCTGGCGATCTCCCGGTGTGTGCCCGTGTAGTAGCAGGGGTAGACCACCTTGTCGAAATCCTTGATGGCCATCCCGTGCTTTTTCAGGAACCCGTCGATGGCCAGGGGGATGATCTTCCCGTACCCCTCGTCCCTCACCCAGCGCTCTTCCCAGAGATAGTCGTAGTCCTTGCCGTAGCCCTTGTAGTGGTCGACGAAGTCGTAGCTGGACGAATAGCTCCCCAGGAACTTTGCGATGACCCCATCGCTGCCGACGAGCAGAGCGCCTGCGCCGTCCCCGGTGAACATCTCTGACAGGGTGGCCATCCTGGTCTTCCGCAGGTCGGATGCAGCGACCAGGACAGAGCCTTTCTTTCCTGACCCGACGGCTTCGAGGGCCGAGATGAGCGCCGTGGTCCCGGCCTTGAGGCAGGCGCTGAAGTCCGCTCCCATGAGCCCCTCTTCCGGCGCGTTCACGGCCGCAGCGATGATGCCTGCGTTGAGCCGGTCGGCAAAGGGCATGGTGGTGGAGGCGAAGAACACCCCGTCAAGGGTCCCCCGGTCCTTCCCGGCCATGCAGTCACGGGCCGCGGCCACGGCCATGCTGATGCTGTCCTCGTCCCAGTTCGCCACCGCCTTTTCCCCGCCGGCCACGGCCATGATCACCGGAAAGTACCAGGCCATGTTCTGGATGATGACCATCCGGCTCAGCCGGTATCGGGGTATGTACCCTCCATAGGCAGTAATACCAACCATATCTGAAATCCCCCTTTCATACGCATCTACATTCCACCTATGATCCCTTTGGATCGCATATCACCAATCTCCCGGTCCGCTATTCCGAGAGACCTGAGCACCTCTTCCGTGTCCTGCCCGAGCGCCGGGCCTGCCCACCGATATTGGGGTGAATATCCGGAGAAGCGTATGGGCTGTCCTACCTGCCTGATGGGAGTCCCGTCAGGGCCCGGGACCTCCACGACGATCCCGCGTGAGGCTGCATGACTGGCGGACAACGCCTCCGAGACCGTGAGAACGGGCTCAACACAGGCGTCGATCTGGCTGAAGACTTCTGTCCAGTAGTCCCTCGTGCCCGAGCGTATGACCCGGGCCACCTCTGCTTTGAGCGCCGAGACGATGCCGGGCTCCATGAGGCGGCTGATGTACCCTTCGAGACCCAGGGTCATCAGGAACGCAGTCAGGAACTGCGGCTCAAGCCCGCCGAAGGACAGGTACCTCCCGTCGTAGGTCTCGTAGAAGCCGTACAGGGACGAGCCGTTCAGGACCTCGGTCTCCAGCCCGGGGTCCTCGTCCCCCACGAGCGTCCGGATCCCGCTCACCACGTGGTGGAGGAACATCCCGTCGGTCATGGAGACGTCGATGTGCTGGCCCTCGCCGGTCTTCATCCTGTGGATCACGGCGGCCAGGATCCCGATGACGGCGTTGTTCGAACCCGACCCCACGTCCGCCACCTGGATGCCCATCTGGCACGGACCGGACGCGGCCGTGCCGGAGTAGCTCATGACCCCTGCCAGGGAGAGGTAGTTGATGTCGTGCCCTGCCCGGTCCCGCAGGGGGCCTGTCTGGCCGTACCCGGTTATGGAGCAGTAGATCAGCCCGGGCGAGACCTGCCTAAGCACCTCGTAGGAGAGTCCGAGGCGCCCCATGGCCCCGGGCCGGAACTGCTCGACGAGAACGTCGAAGCCTTTGTCCCTGATGAGCCGCTTGACGATGTCCACGCTCTCGGGGAATTTCAAGTCCAGGGCGAGGGACTTCTTGTTCCGGTTGAGCATGGCGTGCATGCAGGAGACCTGTCCGTCCTTGTCCACAAAAGGCGGCGCAAGGCGCGCCAGGTCGATCCTGGTGGGGGACTCCACCCGGAGCACCTCTGCCCCGAGGTCGGAGAGCATCATGGTGGCAAACGGCCCGGGCAGAAGATACGTGAAGTCGAGAATCCTGATCCCTTCGAGAAGTCCTGACATAACAACCTGCCTACCCTAATAGTATTTTCTTGTCTTTGTCGCACTGTTACCGGAGGTGATGCGGCTCACAAACGCCCCGGGGTCCCATGGCAAGAGGTCCTCCGGGCGTAATATCATGAACGATGGCACAAGCTTGTGGTGATTAAAACATAAATTAACAGCTTATACTTGTCAAGGCATATGTATGTTTGTATTACAATTATCCCTATCATCAGGTATTTGTTGCAACTTCTCCCACAGTATTCTAGAAAGGGGCTCGCATTTTCTCACAGGGGGCTGAGCGGGGCGCCAGCATGCCCATTGCAACCGTGCCCGGATCTGGTATAGGGGTTTGACATGAAGGTCCTCGTGATCACGACATCGTATCCCGACTTCCAGGGATCCACCCGGGGCATCTTCATCCGCAGGCTCTGCCGGGAGCTGGCGGCCCTGGGCGTAGACGTGGTGGTGCTCACCCCGCGGATCTTTTCCTCAAGCCCCCTGTTCGAGGAAGAGCCCGGGATACGGGTTCACCGCTTTCGGTTCCCCAGCGGCGACACCCCCCTGAACCAGCGGGAGACCATCCCTGTCCTCCCCATGTGCGTCTACATGCTCTCCGGCTTGGCCATGGCGCTGCGCCTCGTCCTCAGGGAGAAGCCGGACGTCATCCATGGGAACTGGATCGTGCCCGCCGGGCTGATCGCGGCAGCGGCAGGGGCCCTGACCCGGACCCCGGTCATCAACACGGCTCGCGGCATGGACGTGCGGGTGAGCGAGAAGGGCCCGATGAAGCTCCTGTTCGATCTGGCGGTGAAGCTCTCGGACAAGGTCACCGTGGTGTCGGAGGCTATGAAGGGCAGGGGCTCCCTTTCCGGGGCGGAAGTCATCTCCTCCGGGGTGAACGAAGCGTTCTTCAGGATCACACCCGACCGCTCAAGCCCAAACGTCCTCTACACCAGGAGCCTCGAAAAGATATATGACGCCGAAACCCTCATCCGGGCTGCCCCCCTCGTGCTGCGGAGCGTACCCGATGCCCTGTTCACCATCGCCGGATCAGGGTCCCGGGCATCCGCGCTCAACGACCTGGCCGGCAGCCTGGGGGTGGCGCGCCAGGTGCGTTTCGTGGGTTCCGTCCGGCACGCCGCCATCGCTGAGCTCATGGAGAATGCCTCGGTCTACGTCTCCACCGCGGTCGCAGACGGGACATCCATCGCCCTGATGGAGGCGATAGCCGCAGGGCTGACCCCGGTGGTGACCGATATCGAGGCAAACAGGGCGCTGGTCACCCATGGCAGGGACGGGTACCTCTTCAGACCGGGCGATGAGCGGGACCTCGCTGACAAGATCGTCCAGGCGATGACCGAAGGCATCTCCCCCCAGACCCTGGACGAAAAAAGACATGATTTAAAAGATATGATCTGCTGGAACTCCATCGCCAGGAGGTTTATCTCCATCTACGAAGGGCTTTCCCCGGATTCGGGCCGATCCCGCGCTAAAGATTCATCGACCCAAAGGCGATGAATACAGTAGCGTTTTGATGAGAATGGGACACCATACGTGGACATACCAACACCCCGGGTTCACCCGGGATGGCGGAGCTGTAGCATGGGCAGGCAGGATCCCGCCCCATTGAAAACAACCATCCATATCAGGCCCCAAAAAGGGCTCCAGCTCATTGACGTCCGGGAGCTGAGACAATACCGCGACCTGTTGTACTTTCTGGTGGCCCGGGACATCAAGGTCAAGTACAAGCAGACGGTGCTGGGCGGGCTGTGGGCCGTGATCCAGCCGTTCTGCATGATGGTGGTCTTCACGCTTTTCTTCGGCAGGCTCGCCAGAATCCCTTCGGACGGCGTGCCCTATCCCATCTTCAACTACACCGCGCTCATCGCGTGGACCTACTTCGCCCAGGCGGTGAGCCAGTCCGGAAACAGCATCGTGGGCTCCGGCAACCTCATCACCAAGGTCTATTTCCCGCGCCTCATCATCCCGCTCACCCCGGTGATCGCCGGGCTGCTGGACTTCGCCATAGCCTTCGCCGTTCTGGTCGGCATGATGGCCTACTTCCGGATCTACCCCACCGCCATGGCGGTAACCCTGCCCCTGCTGACCCTGCTCATGATGCTCACAGCCGGCGGGGCGGGCATGCTCCTAGCCGCGCTCAATGCCAAGTACCGCGACATCCGCTACACCATCCCCTTCCTCATGCAGTTCTGGATGTTTGCGACCCCCATCGTGTATCCTGCCTCGCTCGTGCCGGAGAGGTACCGCATGATCTATGCCCTCAACCCCATGACGGGCGTGATCGAGGGCTTCCGGGCAGCCCTGCTGGGTACCGTCCCCTTCCCCACGGACATGGTCCTCCTCTCCCTTGGCGTCAGCCTGGCGATGTTTCTGACCGGTCTGACCTATTTCAAACAGGTGGAACGACACTTTGCGGACGTGATCTGACCATGAGCCATCCCATCATCGAAGTCCGCGGACTCTCCAAGCAGTATCACATCGGCATGAAGGAGCGCCTGAACAGGACGTTCCGCGAGGCAGTGGTGGACGCACTGACCGCGCCGGTGCGCAATTTCAGGGAGCTCCGCCGGCTCACCAGGATTGAAGAGGAGAGGGGAGACACCATCTGGGCTCTCAGGGACGTGGCCTTCGAGGTCCAGCCCGGCGAGGTCATGGGCATCATCGGCAGGAACGGCGCAGGGAAAAGCACCCTGCTCAAGATCCTCAGCCGGATTACGGAGCCGTCATCCGGCGACATCCTGCTTCACGGCCGGGTCGCCAGCCTGCTGGAGGTGGGCACCGGGTTCCACCCCGAGCTCACCGGCAGGGAGAACATCTATCTCAACGGAACGATCCTCGGCATGAGGAAGCACGAGATCGATCGGAAATTCGACGAGATCGTGGCGTTCAGCGAGATCGAGAAATTCCTCGACACCCCGGTGAAGAGGTACTCCAGCGGCATGTACGTGCGCCTCGCCTTTGCCGTCGCATCCCACCTCGAGCCGGAGATACTCCTGGTGGACGAGGTGCTGGCCGTGGGGGACGCAGAGTTCCAGAAGAAGTGCCTGGGGAAGATGGGAGATGTTGCCCGGGAAGGCCGTACCGTCATCTTCGTGAGCCACAACATGGCTGCGATCGAAAACCTCTGCACCCGGGGCATGGTTCTCCACCAGGGCTGCGTAGATTTCCTGGGGAGCCAGCAGGAAGCCATCACCCGTTACCTTTCGATCAACAATGCCAGCTCACTGTTGCTGAAGGACCGCACCGACAAGATCGGCAACGGGAAGATCAGGGTGACGCAGATCGAGGTCAGGGACGCCGAGGGGAACAGGATAGACAGCTGTACGTCCGGCCAGAACATATCAATCCGCCTCTACTACCAGACAATGGAAAACGCACAGTTCTCGCATGTCCTTGCGAGCATATCCTTCAAGACCCAACTGGGCGTACCGGTGTTTCTGCACCACAACCGCTTGACGAGGGAGGACTTCGGTCCCGTGCAGGGAGTTGGGTGCTTTACCTGCACCATCAGCAGACTCCCCCTGCCTGCCGGGGTGTACACGATTGGATACAGCATCATGCCTGACAATGGTAGAAGCGGAACATACTACGACTCCCTGCCGTATGCTATGACACTGACCGTGGTCGAAGGCGACTTCTACGGCACGTCGGAGATACCCCCGCTTTCGCACGGGGTGTGCCTGGTAGAGGCTTCTTGGGAGAACGAGCTATGATCCGCATCCACCCCCACATCGACCTCACCCTCGCATGCCCAAGGGACGGCACGGACCTTCGCATCTCAAGGGTACTCATCCCAAGCATGCACTGCCTGGCTCAGGCATCCTGCCCTGTCTGCAAGGGAAGCTTTTATGTGGATCTCCCTGTTTCCCACAGCATAAAGTCGCCGGTCTCCATCGACCTGGCTACGACCGAGGTCATCGACCCCACAGGGGCGATATGGCTGGCCAGATCGCTCCGGAAGGGTGTACTCGACCCGATACCGGGCGGCCCGACACCCACTGTCCGCACATTCTTCCACGCCCGGAGGATCGTGATTATCAATTGCTTGGACTTACTCTACGGCCACTCTCTGCTCAAGCTCCTCAACGTGCAGCGCCACCTCGAGAAGAGCCCTGAGATCGGTTGCTGCGTCCTCACCACCCCCCAACTCTCCCACCTTGTGCCCGAGGGCGTTGCCGAGATCTGGGAGATCCCGGTGGCCCAGAAGGACGGAGGGAGTTGGCATACCGGACTCCAGGAGTGGATGGATGCCCGGATCCGCTCAAGGGAGGAAGTCTTCCTCAGCCGCGCATACTCCCATCCGTCGAGTTCTAGGTACGACCTGAACCTTTTCGTCCGGGACCTCCCGGACGTCTCCGGCGATCTCTCATCAAAGAAGCCAGTCATCCTCTTTTCGTATCGAGAAGACCGCACCTGGGGCCCGACCCTCGCTCATCAGAGGAACAATCTGCAGAAACTCCACGACCGCCTGCTCCCCTTCTTCCCCAACATGGCCTTCGTCTTGGTGGGATTCGGGAAAGAGCCCTGCATCCGTGATTCGGGCTCCCTGATCGACCTCAGGGGCAGCGGGTACAATCGAGACCTCGACCGGAAATGGCTGGCCTACATGAAGGCTTCCGACTGCGCCATCGGTGTCCACGGCTCCAACATGCTGCTTCCCTCGGGCCTGGCCCGGGCGACAGTTGAGCTCATGCCGGCCACAAGGCTCGGGAATATGTTCCAGGACATCCTCCTGCCCCCAGGGCCCGTTGACCCGCGCGATATTTTCCTGCGGTACCGCTTCCTCTACGGCAACGATACCTTGAGCGACGTCACGTCCCGCGAGGTGGCCCTGCTCGTGGCTAGCATCCTGGCCAACAACAGTGCAGCCGCTGCGTGGTTCGGCACGGACGAGCGATCACCCCTGCTTTTCACACATGAAAAAGACCCCGTCATGCTCCAGGCAGCGGAATATCTGATGACTGTCGGCCAGCCCCCCTCCACCCCGCAGGAGCAGTCCAGGGAAAAGATCGAACGGTTCCTCCTCGAGAGCCTGCACCGGCTCGACATAAACCCAGGGGAAAAGGACAAGCTATGAACTCCACCATCATGACCTCCGAACTCGACGGAGAGCACTTCCTGGAGGAGATCACACCCAGGTTCAGTCTCGGGCGGGATGATTTCGAGCATATCATGACAGACGGGACTTATGCGTGAACGAACGCTGATGCGCGAGCCTGACGGTCGATGATTACCTTCTTCACTACCGCCAAGGACTTCACGGGCCCTGCCGGTATCAACCAGAGGAATGCCCTCTTGAGCTGGAAGAGGGCCGCGCCGATGTCCGAGACCCTCATCTTCGGCGACTGCGCCGGGATCGACTCTTTCAGTAACCAGCAGGGCATCATACTCATCTCCGGGGTAAGGATCTCAGATGAAGGCACGCCCAGGATCGACGACATGTTCCTCAAGGCCCAAGAGATATCTTCGAACCCTCTTTGCTGCTTCATCAATGCTGACATCATTATCACTCGTAGGTTCGTGGAGGCCCTTTCCGAAATCCACAGGCTGGAAAAAAGAGAATACCTGGTAGCCGGGCAGAGGGATGACGTCCAGGTGAAAGGGCCTCTCAAGTTCGAGCATGGGTCCTGGGAGGCTGAGATCGAGGCTCTCGTGAGGGCATCCGGCCGCCGTCACCCTCCTGCTGGGAGTGACTTCTTCGCCTTTCCTCGCGGCCAGTACCGTCCGGGCCAGATACCGGAGCTCCTGGTGGGCAGGGCCGGGTGGGATCTCTGGATGATCTACAACGGGAGGAAAAGCGGGTACAAGGTCATCGACCTCTCCCGGGAGGTCACGGTCATCCACCAGAACCACGACTATACCCACCGCAGAAATGGCTTCATTTCGTACGAACATGATCCAGAGGCCTCCTTCAACCTCAGGAACGTGCCCATGGGGGAGACCTATCCCTACACCCTCTTCGCATGTAACTATGGGTACAGGAAGGGGAAAATCGTGCGTACCTTCAGCCGGGGCAACATTCGTAGGTTCGTCTCCTTCGAGCTTCACCTGAGGAAGGAACGGACCCCGTACCGGCAGCTTCGGACCGTTCTCAAAGCGGTCAAGCTGGTTAGATAGAGGGAGGATACACCATGGACAGCGGACCTCGGATAACCTTCGATACCAACGGCCTGAACAGCGAGCCGTTCATACGATACCCCATAGGACAGCTCTATCCGTTCGCCCACCAAATCTTCGCGGTCGGAGGCGCTACCCCTATTGCCACGCCCTGCGGCCACATCAGGAGATCGAAGCTGCACGACTCCCGCAACCACTCCGGCAAACTTGCGTATACCTCGCTCATCGCCGACGGGATCGAGCCAGGGGTTGTCCTGAAGACCATCTCTGCAATCAGAAAGCTGAACAAGAAGGGTTACTGCACCTTCTCCATCTCCCCGAGTCACGCGGAGTACTCTTTCATCCTGAAGGGAAGCATCCGCCCATGAAGCCCAGGGTATCGTTCGGGATCATCGTACTCAACGGAGAGCCCTTTGTCTCCTATACTCTGCGGGCCCTGTACCCCTTTGCCCACCAGATCATCGTGGTCGAAGGCGCCACCCCCACGGCCCGGAACATCGCAAAGCCCGATGGCCACTCCCTGGACAGCACCCTGGAGACGCTGCGCGCGTTCAAGGAGACCGAGGATCCCGAGGACAAGGTCACGATCGTTACGGCCGAGATGGAAGGGCACATGGACGGCTTCTGGCCGGGAGAAAAGGACGAGCAGAGCCGGGCATACGCAAAGCGCGCCACCGGCAGCCATCTCTGGCAGGTCGATATCGACGAGTTCTATCGGTCCCGTGACATGGAGAAGGTCCTCTGGATCCTTGAGCGCAATCCCACGATCACGGCTGTTTCTTTCCACCAGATCACCTTCTGGGGAGGGTTCGACTACCTCACGGACAGCTGGTACCTGCGGCAGGGAGCCGCCACCTACCACCGCCTGTTCAAGTGGGGACCGGGCTACAGCTACCATACCCACCGGCCGCCCACGGTCTTAGACCCCTCTGGCCGCAATCTCCGCGACCTCGTGTGGCTCAAGCCCGATGACCTCGCCCGGCAGGGCATCATGCTCTACCACTATTCTCTCCTCTTTCCCAAGCAGGTATACGAAAAGGCGCGCTACTACGCCTTGGGGCCTTGGGGGGAGTACTCGGCGGGCATCATCCAGTGGGCGGAGGACAACTACTTCTCCACCGTGGTCCGCCCGTTCAGGATGCACAACGTCCATACCCACCCCGGCTGGGTCACCCGGTTTTCCGGAGAGCACCCGGAGCAGGTGGCGATGATGAAAAAGGACCTCGGGCAGGGCACGCTCGCCGAGCCGTGCCGCCGCACTGACGACATCGAAAAACTTCTCGGCCTGCGGGAGTACCGGATCATGTGCGCGGTAATGGAATTCCTGTCCCCCTTCACTTCACACAGGCTGTTCCCCAGGAAATGGATCCAGGGCCTGCTCTTCCGCATCGCCTACGACTTCGAGAAGAACAGGCTGTACCTGGAGCGCTGAAGGAGACCCCATGGACATGCTCACACTTTTCCCGGAGGTTCAGGAACGGGGCATCGACTTTATCGACCTCGGATGCAGTGGGGCACTAGACGCGAAGTGGAGCGTTCTGTTCCCCCTGCTCAACTACGTGGGATTCGATCCGGACGAGACCGAATGCCGACGCATGTCGACCCTGCCTTCTCCTTACCGGCAGGCCCGCTACATCCCCCATGCCGTGAGCGGCAAGGCGGGCCGCGCCGTGATGCACCTGACCAAGTCGCCCCACTGCTGCTCGCTCCTGAAGCCCCGCCATACATGGCTTAAACGCTTCAGCTACCATGACCTCTTCGAGGAAACGGGCACGGCCGAGGTGGAGTGCGTGACGCTCGACCACCTGGCCGCTGACGGCTGTCTCAGGGCGGATGTGATCAAGCTGGACACCCAGGGGCTCGAGCTACAGATCCTGCAGACGGCCTCATGCCTCCTGCCTGGCACCATCTGCATCGAGGCAGAGACCGGGTACGTGGAGAACTATACCGGAGAAACCGTCTCGTCCCAGGTTGACCAGTTCCTGCGCTCGCAGGGCTTCCTCCTGTTCGACCTCACCCTGCACCGGGTCGGCCGGGCCAACGGGCTTGCCGCTCTGAGCAGGAAACAGCCCCTGTGGTGCGAGAGCCTGTGGCTGAAGGACTACCTCGCCCAGGAGTCCTGGGACATACCGGTGCCCCTCCCGGATCGTCTCGAGGCGTGTAAGGCCCTCCTCATATGCCGCGCCTTGGGTTTTGCGGACTACGGGTATGAGATTGGGGAATACTTCCATGCCCGGAAAATCATTACCGGACACGAGTTTGCCGAACTCGGCAAACAGGACACATGGGCAGGCACCTCCTCCCGTGCCGTGGAACTGGGCGCCCGCCTGTTCCAGCTCCTGCCCGGACCCTGGAGGAGAAAGGTCCTGCCCGCGCTTGAGCGGTCCGTCGGCAGGCCTCATATCCTCCGAGAGCTGGCAGGCAGGCTCACGGGAACCTCAAGGAAAGGGTGAACGACCGCATGCGCATACTTCAGGTGAACACCACGGACATCATGGGCGGCGCTGCCCGCGCAGCCTACAGGCTGAACCTCGGCCTGCGCGCCCTGGGCCAGCAGTCGGGCATGTTCGTGGCCCGGCGCGCCGGCACCGACCCGGAAGTGGTCCTGTTCACCCCCCCTTCCTCCCTGGGCGAGCGCATTGTCCCCAGGTTGAGGGGGGTGTCTGTGTACCTCGACTATGCACGATACAACCGGTCCCGGCCTTCGGGCTACGAGCTGTTCAGGACCGACCGCAACCAGTACACGGGCACCGTGCTGAAGCAGCTGCCCTCCTGCGACGTGATGAACCTCCACTGGATCGCGGACTTCATCGACTACGCCTCGTTCTTCTCAGGCATCCCCAACCACATCCCCCTGGTCTGGACCTTGCACGACATGAACCCGTTCACCGGCGGCTGCCACTACGACGCTGGCTGCGGGTGCTTCCGCGCATCCTGCGGGCAGTGCCCGCAGTTGGGCTCGTCCTCCCCCCGCGACCTCTCGGAAAGGACGTGGAGACGCAAGAGAGAGGTGTTCGGCAGGATCAGCCCACAGCGCCTGCATATTGTCACCCCGAGCAGATGGCTGGCTCAGGAAGTCCGCAACAGTAGCCTCATGAGCAGATTCCCGGTCTCGGTCATCCCCAACAGCCTCGATACCGATGCCTTCTCGCCCCTGGACAAGGTCATGGCCCGAACCGCCCTGGGCCTGCCCCTGGATGCCAGGGCAGTGCTCTTCATCTCCGAGTCCACCACCAAGGAGCGCAAGGGCTTCGTCTATCTGGCCCAGGCCCTCTCAGCCCTCGCCGACCTGCCCGGGATCCACCTCGTGTCCCTTGGCAGGGGCATGCCGTCCGTGGACACCTCGATCCCTCATCTCCACCTAGGTTCACTGGACAGCGACCGCCTGCTCGCCCTGGCATACAGTGCGGCCGACCTGTTCGTGATCCCGTCGCTGCAGGACAACCTGCCGAACACAGTGCTCGAATCCTTTGCCTGTGGAACGCCTGTGGTGGGGTTTGACGTGGGAGGCATACCGGACATGGTGCGGCCCGGGGAAACGGGCATGCTCACACCTCTCAGGGATTCCGCCGGCCTCGGAAACGCCATCCGTTCCCTGCTCCTTAATCCCGCCCTGCGGGCTGGTCTTTCGGCCAACTGCCGCCGCGTGGCGGTGGAGGAGTACAGTCCGGCCGTCCAGGCACAGCGATACCTGGACCTCTACAGGAGCTTAACTGGAAAAGACTGATGGAGCAACCCCTCCTCTCCATCGTCACACCCTCGTACAACCAGGCCGGGTTCCTCGAGGAGGCCATCCTGTCCGTGCTCGCCCAGGACTATCCCCATATCGAGTACATCATCATCGACGGCGGAAGCACCGACGGCAGCATCGACATCATCAGAAAGCACGCAGGACACCTGACCTCCTGGGTGAGCGAGCCGGACGCCGGCCAGTGCGACGCCATCAACAAGGGCTGGCGGATGAGCTCGGGCGACATCGTGGCCTGGCTCAACGCCGACGACACCTACTGCCCCGGCGCGGTATCAACGGTTGTAGACCTCTTCCGCAGGAACCCGGGCACGGTCCTCGTCCACGGCGGCGCCAACACCTGCGACCGGGAAGGAAGAAGGGTCCTGTTCACCAAGAGGCCCGCCGGCATGGACCCGTACGGGATGATCGCCGCGTGCGGCGGGGTGTCCACCCAGCCCTCGGTCTTCCTGAGCAGGGCTGTGCTCGAAGATGTGGGCTACCTGGACCCCGGCCTCCACTACGTTATGGACTGGGAGTACTGGATCCGCATCGGACTCAGGTACGGTACCGGGGCCTTCGTCCGGACGGATGCTGTCCTTTCGAACAACCGGGACTGGCCCGGGACGAAGACCAACGAGGGGTGGAGAGAGATCCCCCGGGAGAACCGCAAGGTCCTCGACAGGCTCTTCCGGACGCACCCCCACGACGCCCGCCTGGCGGGGATCAGGGATAAGGCCTACCGGTCGAGCTACCGGAAGGAGGCTCACCTTGCCCGGGTAAACGGTGAGCCGCTGGAGGCCCTGAGCGCCCTGTACAGGGCCTGGAGCATCGGTCCCTTGAGCCATAACCCCGCTCGGGAGCTCGCCCTGCTCGCCTACATCATTCTGGGCAGGGGGCCGAGCAGGATGCTTAGGCACGTCCTGGGGCCGGTGCGCTCCACGCTGAACCGCATCGTCGGATACTGAGGAAGCCGTGCTGCACAACATCATGAACAACCTGCTGCTGGGCATTCGGGGAACCCTGCACAGCCTGACGTTCCCACTGCGGGCGGAGGCCATGCTCGGCAGGAAGATCATGGCATGCGTCTTCACCATCGGGGAGCGCTCCGAGGAGGACTGCATCGAGAGCGTGAAGAGGCAGTCTCTGCCCGTCCACCGGATCGAGGTCGTCCGGGATGTCTCTCCCATCAGCGCGGCCTCCAACAGGGCCCTCGACCTGGCGGCAGACGCAGATTACCTGCTGTGGGTGGATGCGGACATGGTCCTCCACAGGGACTGCGCCATGAGGCTGCTCAGACTCATGAGAGAGGACGTTCTGTACGCCCTGGCGCCGCTCAGAGACCCGGTCTTCGGCCTGGTGGGTTACATCAAGCTCCTCAATATGCACATTGTGCGGGAACACGGCTTGAGATTCAGGGACGTGCTGGGCTGCGACATGGACATGTTCGACCAGGCGCAGAGGCTGTGCATCAGTCCCCAGACCTTCACCTTCCCGCGCTTTTCGCTGGGCGTCCATCACCCCACCTACACGGCCAGGGAGCTGTTCAGGAAATGCCAGATCCAGAGAAAGAAGCGGGGAAACAGGCTCAGCCCTCGGCTCATCGATAATCTGGTAAAAAAATACCACGCAACGCAGAACCCCGTCCTCCTGGCCGGGATCCTGGGCGAACTCCTGCCCAACCCCGACCCTTCCTCTGGAGAATCCCTCCACGGAAGCGGGCTCATGAACTGGGACAGGGTCAGGGGCGTGCTGGGCGACGTCCCGGAGGATCTGACCTACGGGTTTTAAGGCATGAGGATACCCTTCTCATGGTCGCTGTGAAGAGCTCATGTGCAGAATAGCAGGCATCTGGAGCCCTCAGGACGGCCCTCGGCTGGCCGGGCTGTGCCAGGCGATGACGGATACGCTCACCCGCGGGGGGCCGGACGATCACGGGTTGTTCCTCGACGGGTCGGCGCAACTGGCCCTCGGCCACCGGCGCCTGTCCGTCATCGACCTCACCAAGACCGGCCACCAGCCCATGAGCACGCCCGACGGCAGATACACCCTCTGCTACAACGGCGAGGTGTACAACTACGCCGACATCCGCGCACAGCTCGCAGGAAATGGGACAATCTTTCAGGGCACCTCGGACACGGAGGTGGTGCTCCACGCCTTTGCCGCCTGGGGACCGGCCTGCGTGGAGAGGTTCGTGGGCATGTTCGCCTTCGCGGTGTGGGATAGGGACGAGGCGTGCCTGTACCTCTTCCGGGACCGTGTGGGCGTCAAACCCCTCTTCTATTACCTGGGCGAGGGGACCTTCGCCTTTGCCTCGGAGCTCAAGGCCCTGAAGGCAGGGCTTCGGGGCAGGCTCGAGGTCGACCGGGCCAGCCTGGGCGAATTCCTCCACTACGGATACATATCTGCGCCGCGGTCCATCTACCGGCATACCTGCAAGCTCGAGCCGGGCTGCTGGCTCAAGGTCGCAAAGGGGCTCAGCATCGAGAAGCACCGCTACTGGCGGGCCGACACCTCCTCCCACCGGGATCCCCTGCCGGGACCCGAGGAGGGCCTCGTGGACAGGCTCGAGGAGATCATGGTCGACGCCTTCACGAAGCGTCTCATCGCCGACGTGCCGGTGGGTGTCTTCCTCTCCGGGGGCATCGATTCGTCCCTGGTCACGGCCATCCTCGCTAAGCACTCGGCCGTGCCATTGAGAACCTTCACCATCGGCTTCAAGGAAAAAAGCTATGACGAATCCCCGTGGGCGAGGAAGGTCGCCCTCCACCTCGGCACTGAGCACACGGAAGAGACCGTGACGGCAGACCATGCCCGGGAGATCCTGCCCCTGTGGCCAGAGATCTACGACGAGCCGTTCGGGGACATATCCGGCATACCCACCACCATCGTGTCCCGGATGACCAGGCGCCACGTCAAGGTCAGCCTCTCCGCAGACGGCGGGGACGAGCTGTTCTGCGGTTATCACCGGTACTGGGTCATGAGCGGCCTGGACCGTTTCCTCTCCCCGGCGCCGCCCGTGCTGGGAAGGGCCGCAGGAAAGGTCCTTGGGGTCCTGGGGAGCGACCGGTTCGCTTCCCTAGCCCAGGCGTTCCCCAAACTGAGGCTCCCGGCCATCGAGGACCGCATGCGCAAGTTCGCGGCAGTCCTCTCCCACTGGGACGGCAACGTCCGGAACGCATATCCCTACGCCGTGGGGTACTGGCTCCCCCATGAGGTCGAAAGGCTCACGGGGAGCTACCGGGACCCCCGGCCCCACCTCGACGCGTCCCTCACCATCCTCGACGCCATGATGAGCTGGGACATGAAGCACTACCTCCCGGAAAACATCCTCACCAAGGTGGACCGCGCCACCATGTACTGCAGCCTTGAGGGCAGGGACCCCTTCCTGGACCACCGCATCGTGGAGTTCGCCTCAACCCTGCCCCTGAGCATGAAGCACCGGAACGGCGAGATGAAATACATCCTGAAACGGCTGTTAAGGCGGTACCTCCCCGAAGACCTGTTCAGGAGGCCCAAGCAGGGCTTTGCGGTACCCATCTACTCGTGGCTCCACGACGACCTGAAGGAGCTGGTGAGCCGCCACCTCAACCCGGATGCTCTGAGGGCCCAGTCCTTCGTGGACCCGGACATGGTCCTGGGTACCGTGGCCCGGTTCCGCGCCGGAAAGGACTCCACGGCCGTCGACCGCGTCTGGCTCCTGCTCGTGTTCATGATGTGGAAGGAGCGGTACGGGGCATAGCATGGCCGCAGGAGCCCCCATCAGGGTCATGCACCTCATCTCCACGCTGGACGTGGGAGGAGCGGAGAGGAGTCTCCTGAGGCTCGTCACCTCCATGGACCGATCCGCCTTCCAGAACCGGGTAGTGTCCATGACGCGGCCCGGGACCGTCGGCCGCAGCCTCGAAGGGGCAGGCGTGCCCGTCCTGAGCCTGAACATGGCAAAGGGCACGCCCGAGCTCAGGGCGATTGTACGCCTCTGGTTCATGGCCGCCCTCATGAAGCCGGACATCATTCAGTGCTGGATGTACCACGCCCACCTCCTCGGCCTCGCCCTCATGAAGCCGGGCAGGACCCTGTGGAACATCCGCTGCTCTGACATGGACCTCTCCCGCTACGGCCGGGTCTACCGGCTCACCGTGAAGGCGGGCGCCCTGCTGTCGCGCGTCCCGTGCGTCGTGGTGGCGAACTCCCACGCGGGCAGGGACGTTCACGAGAGGCTGGGCTACCGGCCGAAGGAGTGGGCCGTCCTGCCCAACGGGTTCGACACCGGGACGTTCAGGCCCGACCCCGCTGCCCGCGCGCAGGTGAGGGAAGAGCTCGGCATACCGGCGGACGCCTTCGTCGTCGGGCTCGTGGCAAGGCTCGACCCCATGAAGGACCACGCTACCTTCTTCCGGGCGGCGGACAGTTTCCTGGCCTCCTGCCCGGGGGCGCACTTCGTCCTGGCCGGCAGTGGGGTGGATGCCGACAACCCGCTCATGAAGCCCCTGCTCCCCCGGAATCACGGGGGCAGGATCCACCTCCTGGGCGAGCGATCCGACATCGCGCGGGTAAACGCCTGCCTCGATGCCGCCACCTCGTCTTCCTTAAGTGAGGGCCTTCCGAATGCCGTGGGGGAGGCCATGGCCACCGGCGTCCCCTGCGTGGTGACGGACGTGGGCGACTCCGCCCTCCTGGTGGGGGATACGGGGATCGTGGTCCCGAAGGGGGACCCCGAGGCCTTGAGCGTGGGGTGGAAACGATTGCTCGACCCTGATCTCAGGAGAACCCTGGGAGACCGGTCCAGGAAGCGCATCATGGATCAGTACAGCCTCCGGACCATGGTCGACCGGTACGAAGACCTCTACCGCAGGGTCATGGAAAACCCAGGAGGCTGAAGAGCCTCCCCATCGCCGCAAGTCCCGCCCGGTCCCCTGTCAGCGCCAGGGTGGCCACCACACCCAGGAATTCCCCCAGCAGGATGACCGGGAATCCCGCCACGAAACATCCCACCTTTTTCACCTCCCCGAACCTCCCCCTCTCCCTCACCGCATAGTACGCAGCCCCGTAGGGGAAGAGCGCCCAGAACCAGGCAACGAAGTTGATCACGGGCACGTCCCAGACCCGTATGTCCAGCGAGGCCTCCCAGACCCACCACTGAAGCCTCGTGGCTACGGGATCGAAGGGGATGTCCAGGCAAAGCCCGATGAGCGCGCACGTGAGTCCCCTTTTCACGGGCGTCATGGGGGGCAGAACCCTCTCGATGGCGAAGAAGGCGCAGTAGAGCACGTTCGCCCACCCCAGGGCCGTTGCCAGGGGCGCGGGGAGCCCCGGGAGGTAGAGCAGGAAGCCCGGCTCCGAGAAGACCCCGAGGATGATCCCCCCGTTCTCGAGGATCAGGCCGAACAGGAGCGTCGCCCCGAAGACCCAGGCCCAGTCCCAGGGCCTGAACCAGGTGCGGGCATGGGCGATAAGGACGGCGAACTGGGCCAGGGCGCTGAGCTCGTAGAGAAGCTTCTGGTCATCGAGGGAGAGCGGCAGGGAGAGCCCGTGCATGAGCGGGGTGCAGTACAGGAGCGTCATTCCGGAGGCCCAGGGAGTGAATCTCCTTCGCGCGCGACCGTCCCCGTATTCCTTCCGGCAGGCGAACCACAGGAGGACGAGCGACAAGCCCAGGGGAAGGACGGCGAGGAGCCGAACGCTCTGCACGGGCGGGGAGATGTGGTGCAGGGCGTTGTTGAGCACGCTCAGCCCGATGAACCAGATGAAGAACACCGGTAGATAGCGCCACACGAACCCCATGTACCTGAGAATACCACCGGCGGCCCGCCCGATCAACGGGAGCCGGATCTCTCACATGAACGTCTTTGCCCTTTTTATCGGGGCCGTGGATTGACTGGATTGACGGTCATGGCGTCCAATACCGTGCTGCCATGGTGCTGATACGGCCCGGGCTAAGATCAATGCACCATCTGTTCGTCAAACTGTATCCTCTCGAGATACTCGGCTTCGTCCCTGAACTCGACGAAATGGAACACCTGATCGAAGTCGATGCCCACCCTGAGGCCCGAGGTCCAGTCCTGGATATCGTTGGGCACAGTCCCCACGATGAAGGTGCGGCCCAGGATTTCCCTGATCTCCGGCTTATATATGGAAATGCCGTTGGCAAACTCGGGAGCGGCATTGACCAGATATACGAGCACCACCTTGCCGGTAAAAATTCTCGTCTTCGTGATATCGATTCCCATTCATTCCCCCGTGATCGCGTTTTGTCCGTCAACCTGCTTTCTGGTCATCATGTCCCCTGACAAGGCACTACTTATACAAAGGCAGGGTGCTTTGCAAGGTCCTGGAAAAAACTATCAAGGCCGGGGCAATAGTCTTGTCCCTGCGGAAAAGGCCTATGCCGGCTCTCTGTCATGCCCTGATCGCTTCCATGAGCCTGGCAAAGCCCGGGATGGTGAGGGACTGGGGTCCGTCCGAGAGGGCCTTGTCCGGGTCGGGGTGGACCTCCACCATGATGCCGTGAGCGCCCACCACCAGGGCTGCCATGGTCATGGGGGGAACCAGGCTCCGGCGGCCCGTGGCGTGGGAGGGGTCGACCATCACGGGCAGGTGGGTCATCTCCTGGAGAAGGGGGATGACGGACAGGTCCAGGGTGTTGCGCGTCGCGGTCTCGAAGGTCCGTATACCCCGCTCGCAGAGGATGACCTGGTGATTGCCCTCCGCATAGATGTACTCCGCGGCGGCCAGGAACTCCTCGAGGGTGGCGCTCATGCCGCGCTTGAGCAGGACCGGCTTGCGGATGCGGCCCACCGCTGTCAGGAGGTCGAAGTTCTGCATGTTCCTGGCCCCCACCTGCAGGACATCGGCGTACTGCGCCACCAGGTCCACGCTGTCGGGGCTCATGACCTCCGTGACGACGGGCAGGCCCGTGAGTTCCTTTGCCTTTGCCAGGAGCTTCAGGCCTTCTTCCTTCAGCCCCTGGAAGGTGTGGGGGCCGGTGCGGGGCTTGAAGGCGCCCCCGCGCAGCATATCCGCTCCCGCGTCCTTCACGGCCCGGGCGGTCTTTAAGATCTGGCCCTCGTTTTCCACCGCGCAGGGCCCGGCTATGACCACCGGGCGCCGGCCTTCGCCGATGGCAAGTCCCCCGACCGCGACGATGGTCCCCTGGGGGTGGAAATCCCGGGAAACCAGCTTGTAGGGCTTCGAGACGTGGATGATCTCCTTGATCCCGGGCAGGCTGCGGATCTGAGCGTCCTCGACGTAGCCCCTGTTGCCCAGGACCCCGATGGCGGTCCGCTCGCTGCCGGGGATGGGCCGGGCTGTCAGCCCCATGCCCGAGATGGTGTCGATGACGGCGCTGATCTGCCTCGTGCTGGCCTTGTGGTGCATGACGATGAGCATTTCAGTTCTCCTTCATGAGAGATGCGAAGGTCTTACGGGCCGTTTCCACCGGGTCGTCCGCGTCGATGACCTCTGCCATGAGGCAGCTGCCCACGATCACGCCGTCCGAGAAGGTAAGCATCTCGCTCACCTGGGCAGCGCTCGACACCCCGAACCCGGCGCACACCGGGAGGCTCGTCAGGGCCTTTGTGCCCTCCACCTGCTCCCTGACCCCTGCCGGCAGGTCCACCCGCGCGCCGGTGACGCCCTTGACCGTCACCGCGTACACGAACCCCCTGCACTGCGACACCACCTCCTCCTGCCTTGCCCGGGGCGTGGTGGGCGCCACGAGTCTGATGAGGTCGATGCCGGCCCTGCTGCAGAGATCGAAGATATCGAGCGCCTGAAGCGGCAGGTCCGGGATGATCACGCCCCTGACGCCTGCGTCCCGGAACCGGGCAAGGGTGTCGCCTAAGCCCCGTCTCATGAGGGGGTTGATATAGGACATGATGATCAGCGGGGCTTTCGTTGCCACGCTCCACGAGTCCAGGCGCGCCATGAGGCCGTCGAAGGTGAAGCCCCCTTGGAGCGCCAGGTGCGAGGCCTTCTGGAGCACCGGCCCGTCGGCCATGGGGTCGGAGAAGGGGATGCCGATCTCGATGGCCGCGGCCCCCGCCTCGTCCAGCGCCCTGATGATGCCGGAGGTGGCGTCGAGCCCCCTGAGCCCTGCCGTCACGTAGGGGATGACAGCCCGCTTGCTGCTGCGTATCGCCTGAGATATCATAAACCCTCCTTGAGCACGGTGTGCAGGTCCTTGTCTCCCCTGCCGGAGAGGTTCACCACCACGGTGGCGCCCGGGCGTTCCTGTGCGTACTGCTTCAGATATCCCACCGCGTGGGCGCTCTCGAGGGCAGGTGCGATGCCTTCGAGCCTGTTCAGGAGCCGGAAGGCGTCCAGGGCCTGCCGGTCGTCCACCAGCTCGTATCTGGCCCCCTTCGTCGAGGCGAGATAGCTGTGCTCCGGGCCCACGCCCGGGTAGTCGAGGCCCGCCGAGACCGAGTGCGTCTCAAGGACCTGGCCGTCCCCGTCCTGGAGCAAAAACGACCTCGTGCCGTGGAGCACGCCCGGGACCCCGAAGGAGATGCTGGCGCCGTGCCGGTCTTTTCCGTTGCCGTAGGCCTCCACGCCGATGAGCTCGACCGGGTCGTCCCTGAATCCGGCAAAGATCCCGATGGCGTTGCTGCCGCCGCCCACGCAGGCGATGACGGCGTGGGGAAGACGGCCGGTCTTCTCAAGGATCTGGCCCCTTGCCTCGGTGCCGATGACCCGCTGGAACTCCCTGACCAGGGTGGGGTACGGGTGGGGCCCGATGGCCGAGCCGATGAGGTAGTAGGTGGAGTCCACGTTGGTGACCCAGTCCCTGATGGCCTCGCTCGTGGCGTCCTTCAGCGTTGCGCTCCCGGAGGATACCGGCACGACCTCCGCTCCCAGCAGCCTCATGCGCTCCACGTTCATCCTCTGCCGCTCGATGTCTTCCGTGCCCATGTACACCGCGCAGTCGAGGCCGAAGAGCGCGCACACGGTGGCCGTGGCCACCCCGTGCTGGCCGGCCCCGGTCTCGGCGATGATCCGCCCCTTGCCCATCCTCTGAGCCAGGAGGATCTGGCCCAGGGCGTTGTTGATCTTGTGGGAGCCGGTGTGGTTCAGGTCTTCCCGCTTGAGGAACACTTCGATGCCCAGGTGGCTCGAGAGCCTGCGGGCGTGGGTCATGGGCGAGGGCCTGCCCACGTAGTCCCGCATATACCCGTCGTACTCGTCCCAGAACAGGGCGTCCTTCGTTGCCGCAGAATACGCCTCCTCGAGCTCCGTCAGAGCGGGGAGCAGCGTCTCGGGGACGTACTGGCCGCCGAATTCTCCGAAACAGCCTTTCATGACCTTGCCTCCTGTATGAATTTTCCCATCTTTGCCGCGTCCTTGATGCCCGGCGAAACCTCCACGCCCGAGCTCACATCGACCCCGGCAGGGTTGGCTTGCATGATCGCCTGCCGGACGTTTTCCGGGGTCAGCCCCCCGGCGAGGATGAAGGGGACGCCGGAGGGCGTCCAGGTGCCCCTCGTCCCGGTTCCCATGCTTGCGTCGAAGAGGATGCGGTCGGTGGGATCATCGAGGGCAGCCTCATCGAGGCTTTTCACGGCCCGGATGATCTTGAACCGCGCCCTGAGGACCCCGTGTCCGGGCCTCACCTGCGTGTGCAGCTGGACCGTGTCGAGGCCCAGGAGCGTCGAGACCTCCTCGATGTAACCGAGGGGCTCGTCCGTGAACACGCCCACCTTCTCGACCCCCATGACCAGACGGATCCACCCCATGAGGGCCCGGGGGTCCGCCCTGCGGGGGCTCTTCGTGAGCACGAACCCCAGTGCGTCCGCGCCTGCCTCGCAGGCAGCGACCGCATCTTCGCGTCTCGTGATCCCACAGATCTTCACCCACACGGCAGGAGCTCCTTTCTCGAGTCATGCCTGGCCATGGCCCGGCCGATGAGCGCCGCGTCATAGCCCAGACGTTTCAGCTCCGCGAGCCTCGCACTCGAAGAGATTCCGCTCTCGGCAACCTTCCTCACCCCCTCGGGAAGGCGATCCGCCATCTCCTCGTGCCGCTTCGGGTCCACCGTGAGGGTCGTCAGGTCCCGGCAGTTCACCCCGATGATCCCGGCGCCGATGCTCAGGGCCTTCTCGAGGCCTTCGAGGCCGTGGATCTCCACGAGGCAGTCCATCCCGAGCTCCCGCCCGCAGGCGAACAGGTCAGCCAGTTCGCCGGCCTCCAGCATCTCCGTTACGAGCAGGAAGGCGTCCGCCCCCAGTTCCCTCCCGGCCATGATCTGCCGGGTATCCACGATGAAGTCCTTCATGAGTATCGGGAGGCTGCAGGCGTTCCTGATCTCGGCCAGATAGCCCATGCTCCCGGAAAAGAACGCCGGCTCGGTAAGGCAGGAGATTGCGGAGGCGCCCATGCACTGGTACGCGGCTGCAAGCTCCGAAGGGCTCTCCTTGATCCCGAGGTCCCCTTCCGCGGGCGTGGCGTACTTCACTTCGGCGATGATCGCCATGCCGGAGAGCACGTCCCGGAAGGGCCTCACCGGCATGGGGGGACGGCACGACGAGGGAGTAAGCCCTTCTGCCCTTGCCTTCGAGAGCCCGTACATCCGCTTCAGGAAGTCCATCATCCCCTCGCCCGCTGGAGCGCCCGGAGCGCTTCCCCGCTTTCGATGGCCCGGGCCGCCCGTTGAACGCCTTCCCGGATGTCCGTGTCCCCGTCGATCGCCATGAAGGCCGCTCCGGCATTGAGGAGGATGCCCTCGAGGCAGGCCCCCTTCAGCGATCCGTCGAAGACCCTCTCGATGAGATCGGCCGACTCCTTGGGGGTCGACACCCGCAGGTCGTCGATGGGCTTGCGCTCGATGCCCGCGTCCTCGGGCCTGATCTCCCCTTTCTCGATGGTCCCGTTGTGAAGCCTGGCATAGGAGGTGGTCCCGGAGACGGACACCTCGTCGAGCCCGGAGTGGACCACCATGGCGCCCTTCGAGCCGAGGATCCTCAGGCACTCGACCACGGGGTCGATGAGGTCCTGCCGGTAGACCCCGACGACCTGGTACGCGGCACGGGCCGGGTTCGTGAGCGGCCCCAGGATGTTGAAGACCGTCTTCATGCCCAGGCCCTTGCGGGCGGGCATGGCGTGCTTCATGCTCGGGTGGTACTTCGGCGCGAACATGAAGGCGAACCCTTCCTTCCTCAACGCCTCGGCGGCCTCCCCGGGCCCCAGGTCGATGGGTACGCCCAGGGCCTCGAGGCAGTCGGCGCTGCCCGAGGTGGAGCTCACGGAGCGGTTTCCGTGCTTGGCCACCTTGAGCCCGGCCCCTGCCAGGACGAAGGCCACTGCCGTGGAGATGTTCATGGTCGAGGCGCTGTCCCCGCCCGTGCCGCAGGTGTCCACCACGTCGAAGTCGACGCTCACCTTGAGCGCCTTTTCCCGCATGATGCGGGCGGCGGACGCGATCTCGGAGGGCGTCTCGCCCTTTGCCCTGAGTGCGACGAGGAAGGCGCTGATGTGGATGTCGCTGGCCATGCCCGACATGATCATGTCGAAGGCCTTCTCCATCTCCGCATCCGTCAGGTCTGCCCCGGTCAGGAGCTTTTCGATAAAGTCTCTCATACAGCCTCCCTGGTTCGTGCAATGAAATTGGCCATGATCGCGTACCCGTGGTCCGTGGCGATGGACTCCGGGTGGAACTGGACGCCGAAGAGCGGGTAGCGCTCGTGCCTCAGACCCATGACCTCGCCGTCGTCGGAGGAGGCCGTGACAAGGAGCTCTGCGGGCAGGGTGGAAACGTCCACCACGAGCGAATGGTAGCGCACGGCGGAAAACCCCTGGGGGACCCCGGCGAACAGGGCCTCCCCGCTGTGGGTGATGGGGGAGGACTTCCCGTGCATGACGCGGCCTGCGTGAACGATCCGGGCGCCGAAGGCCTCGCCGATGCACTGGTGGCCGAGGCAGACCCCGAAGATGGGGACGTCCCGGTGGAGCCGCCTGATCACCTCCACGCAAACCCCGGCTGATGCCGGCGAGCCGGGGCCGGGCGAGACGACGATGCCCGAGGGCCCCATACTCGTCACGTCATCGACGTCGATGGCGTCGTTGCGGTACACGGCCACCTCCTCGCCCAGGTGCTCGAACGCCTGTACCAGGTTGTAGGTAAAGGAATCGAAGTTGTCGATCATGAGGATCATGCCATGCCTCCCAGTGCGGCGCTCAACACCTTGAGCTTGTTGTCGATCTCCCGCAGCTCGTTTTCAGGGACCGAGTCCCAGACGATCCCCGCCCCTGCCTGGACAAAGAACCGCTCGTTCCGGATGAAGACCGTGCGGATGGCGATGCCCGTGTCGATGTCGCCGGAGAAGGAGAGATACCCCACAGCGCCTGCGTACGGCCCCCGGCACATGCCCTCGAGCTCGTCGATGATCTCCATGGCCCTGACCTTGGGCGCGCCGGACACCGTACCCGCAGGGAAGCAGGCCTTCAGGACGTCGATGTTCGTGAGCGCCGGCTTTTTCTCGCCCTGCACCTCGGACACGATGTGCATGACGTGCGAGTAGCGCTTCACCAGCTCCCGGGACACGACCTTCACCGAGCCCGGCCTCGACACCCTGCCCACGTCGTTTCTCGCCAGGTCGAGGAGCATGAGGTGCTCCGCCCGCTCCTTCTCGTCGTTCAGGAGGTCCTCGGCCAGGCGCTCGTCTTCCTCCGCGCTCCTTCCCCTGGGTCTGGTGCCTGCGATGGGCAGGGAGGTGATGGTGCTCCCCTTGAGCTTCACCATGACCTCGGGAGAGGAACCCACCAGGGTCACGTCGTCGAAGTGGATATAAAAGAGGTAGGGCGAGGGGTTGATGTGCCTGAGGCGGCGGTAGGTGTCGAAGGGATCGCACGCAGCATCGAGCTCGAGCCTCCTCGACAGCACGGCCTGGATGACCTCGCCGTCCCTGATGTACTCCTTTGTCCTGTCCACGGCATGGAGAAAGGCCCGGTCGTCCAGGAACGCCCCCACGACATGGCAGCGGGGCGGGACCGCGGCAGAGGGCATGAACGGTTTCGAGAACAGGGCGTCCTCGACGGGTGAGAACGCCTCCCGCGCCAGGGCGAGGGCCTCGTCGTCCCCCACATTTGGCTTCGGTACCGTGTGGAGCAGGCTCACGCACTGCCTGAGGTGGTCGAACACCACGAGGGTGTCGACGTAGCCCAGCTTCGCGTCCGGGAATCCCGAAGACATGACCGGCCTGGGGAGCCTCTCGATGCCGCGCACCATGTCGTAGCCAAGGTACCCAACGTAGCCGCCGATGAAGGGGGGCAGGCCGTCCTGCTCGAAGCGTAATCGACAGCCCGTCAGGGGCAGCTTCGACCAGAGATCGTCCTCCTCGTGAAGGGTCATGGTGCGGCCTGAGTCCATTCTGCCGATGAAGCTGTACGAGCCCGGGATGGACTCCAGGAGGAATCCCTGGCCCCCTCCCACGTACGACCCGTAGGCCTGCACGGGCGTCAGCGTGTCGCAGGCGAGCCTTTTCTCCACCACAACACCCCGGTCTTTCCTGTCCCTGAATATCCTGAAAACGTCCATCATGTCCCCTTTCACGAAAAAAAACGGCAGGCTCCCTGGGAAGCCTGCCGCTTGCGAGATGCCTGACTGATCAGAATCGCCCTATGGCAAACCTCCGGTCACACCCTTCATCCAGGTACGCCACCACCAGAGGCTGCTCTCGACAACTGCGGTCATGGATACGATCTTCTTCATATTGTTTCTATATATAGAAACACGCTCCCTGTCAACCCCTGAAAGATATTTATTTCTTCAGCCGGGTTTTTCCTCAGGAACGGCGACCCGGGACCCCAGGAGCCCCTGTCCTTTCCGCCCGGCACACCCACTGGGCACGGCACGACATCGCCTTGATTTTTAGCCCCTTGAAATGGTATCATCCTTGAGATCACGGTAACCGTCTTCTATTAAACTCTCAGTGCTTGGGGAGGAACCATGAACGATAAGATCATTTCCTTAGACCGTTTCATCATGAGCGAGCAGAGCCGCTACGGCGGCCGGGGCGATTTCAGCGCCATCCTGAGCCAGATCGTGTTCGCCGCCAAGGTGGTGGCAGCCCAGGTTTCCCACGCAGGCCTCATCGAGGACATCCTCGGCAGGACGGGCCGGTCGAACGTCCAGGGCGAGGAGGTCCAGAAGCTCGACGATTACGCGAACAAGGTCTTCATCAACGCGCTCAACTACATCGGCAAGGTCTGCGTCATGGCCTCGGAGGAAGAGCCCGACATGATCGTCATCCCGTCCGAGCACCCCAAGGGCGACTACGTGGTCATGTTCGACCCCCTCGACGGCTCAACGAATATCGACGTAAACGTCTCCATCGGCACCATCTTCGGCATCTACAAGCGCATCACCGACGGCGGCGACGGCGAGCTCGAAGACTGCCTCCAGCCCGGACACAAGCTCTTCGGCGCAGGGTACATCATCTACTCGTCGAGCACGAACCTCGTGTACACGACAGGCAACGGCGTCAACGGCTTCGCGCTGGACCCCAGCGTGGGAGAGTTCGTGCTCTCGAACCCGAACATCCGCATCCCCCCCCGGGGAAAGATCTACAGCACCAACGAGGGCAACCAGCGCTACTGGAAGAAGGGAACCCGGGAATACATCGACTACCTGAAGTCAGAGGACAACAAGTTGGGGGCACCTTACTCGTCGCGCTACATCGGCTCTCTCGTGGCCGACTTCCACCGCAACCTCCTCAAGGGCGGGATCTTCCTCTACCCCGAAGACACCAAGGACCCCAAGAAGCCCACGGGCAAGCTCCGGCTGCTCTACGAGGCCAACCCCCTGGCCTTCGTGGTGGAGCAGGCGGGCGGCTACGCCTCCACGGGCTACGAGCGGATCCTCGACATCAAGCCCACCAAGCTGCACCAGCGGGTGCCGCTCATCATCGGCTCCAGGGAAGACGTGCTCGAATACGAGGAGTTCGCGAAAAAGAACCTTTCATGAAAACATATGCTGCGCTATAGAGTGAGCTACGGAGGACGAATATGAGCTATTCAGCAGATTTCAACAAGGTTCTCGAGATCGGGCGACCGCCCACGATCAAGAAGCTTTTCCCCAACTCCAAGGCGCTCATCGTGAGCGGCAAGGTCATCGACCGCGCCATGCTCAAGAAGGGCAAGGCCATGACCATCGCGGCCAACGGCAGAAGCTCGACCGTGATCAAGGCCACGCTCAAGGCGGCCCAGCGCGCCAACGCAGCGGTCATCATCGAGATCGCCAAGTCAGAGTCAGACTACTGCCTCATCAACATGTGGAACCTCGCCCAGTACGTGGACGCCTACTGCAACGAGCTGGGCATCACCGTGCCCGTGGCCGTGCACGCCGACCACTTCGGCCTGAAAAAACCCATCGAGGTGGAGAAGGCTAAAGTGGACATCCCCTCGATGCTCGATGCGGGCATCACCTCGATTGCCATCGACGCATCCCACATGGCTGAGGAGGAGAACCTCTTCGCCAACCTCGAGCTGAGCAAATACATCCCGGGCTGGGCCGGCTACGAAACCGAGGTGGGAGAGATCAAGGGCAAGGCCGGGCTCTCGACGCCGGAGGAGGCCCTCTTCCTCATCCAGGGCCTGAACGCCCACGGCATCTTCCCGGACTGGATCGCCCTTAACAACGGCACCACCCACGGCATCGAGGAGAGCGACGCGGGCATCCAGGTGGAGCTCACCCGGGACATCCACGAGGCCCTGAAGAAGTACGGCATCTCCGGCGCCCAGCACGGCACCTCCGGCAACAGCGCCGAGCGCCTCAGGCGCATCGCCAGCGAGACCGCCACCACCAAGGCCAACGTGGCCACCGCCCTGCAGATGATCTCCTGGGGACTGAAGGTCAATGCCTTCGGCAACGCCTTCCTGGACGAGTCGGGCAATTTCGTCAAGCTCCCGGGCGAGGGCGTGACCGAGGAAATGTGGGCTGAGATGGTGGCCTACGCCAACGACAAGGCGCTCAAGAAAGGCGACTACAAGAAGCTCAACCTCCCCTTCGAGAAGAGGCTCCTCGCCCAGCCGAAGGAAGTCAGGGAACGGATGGTCAAGGGGGTCGAGGACTTTGTCTACGATCTGCTCGTGAACTGCTTCAACGCGGGTGACACGGCGCCGCTGGCCATGGAGGCCATCCTGGAGGCCGGCTCCTACGACCTGGGGCCCAAGGGCACGCGCATCGAGAACCCGGACGACTGGACGAAGGACAAGATCCTGGAGCGCGCCAAGAAGCTCCACAAGGCGGAAGAAGGGCCCAAGGGGAACTACGAGGACTGATCCCTGAAAGTCCCGCCCAAGCGTGTGAGATCACGAGTCCCGGGCACGCCCGGGACTCATGACATTGATGAGACTTGACGATTTTTGAAATGTATGGCATAGGCTACGTCACTTTGAGATTGTCAGGAAGGAAACCATGGCACGAGTAACAGTTGAAGATTGTTTAGATAAAGTTCACGATCGCTTCTCGCTCGCAATAGCCGCGTCGAAGCGCACCAAACAGCTCATGAAAGGGGCGCCTGCCCTCTCCAAGCGCAAGGAGAACAGGCCTGTCGTGACTGCACTTCGCGAGCTCGCCGAGGGGAAGATATCCTTAAGCGAAAAGTCGTAGCGTCATGACGAAACGGGATTACTACGAGATCCTGGGAATCCCCCGCACCGCCACCGCAGACGATATAAAGAAGGCCTACCGCCAGATCGCACTGAAGTGCCACCCGGACAGGTGTCCGGGGGATTCCGAGGCGGAGCACAAGTTCAAGGAGGCCGCGGAGGCGTACGAAGTCCTCAGGGACCCCGAAAAGAAGCGCATGTACGACCAGTACGGCCACGAGGGTCTCCAGGGGAGCGGGTTCCAGGGGTTCAACAACTTCGACGACATCTTCTCCTCCTTCGGCGACATCTTCGGCGAGGTGTTCGGGCTCGGCGGCAGGAGGGGGGGGCGCAGGCGGCCCGCCCGGGGCGCTGACCTGAGGTTCGACACCTCCATCACCCTGGAAGAGGCGGCCAAGGGCACCGAGGTCGAGATCGAGGTCCCCAAGACCGTTCCGTGCGAGCGCTGCAGCGGGACCGGGGCCGAGCCGGGCACGTCTCCCGAGACCTGCGGGATCTGCGGGGGCAAGGGCCAGGTCTACCGGACCCAGGGCTTCTTCACCATCTCCACTACCTGCGCCCACTGCAGGGGCACGGGCAAGGTCATAGCAAAGCCCTGCAAGGAGTGCCGGAGCACGGGAACCATCACCCGCAAGCGCCAGCTCAAAGTCAAGATCCCGGCAGGCGTCGACACCGGGGCGACCATGCGCATCACGGGCGAAGGCGAGCTGGGTGATCTCGGAGGTCCTCCGGGCGACCTGTACGTCTTCATCGAGGTCAAGCCCCACGAAACCTTCATCAGGCAGGGAGACGACCTCTATCTCGAGATCCCCATATCGTTCATCCAGGCGGCCCTGGGAACCACGGTCAAGGTGCCGACCCTCGATGGAGAAACCGACCTCGAGATCAAGCCCGGCACCCAGCCGAACGAGATCTACACCATCAAGGACAGGGGCATCAAGCACCTGCGCCACAACGGCACCGGCTCCCTGAACGTGGGCGTGAAGGTTCAGATTCCGAAGAAGCTCACGAAGGAGCAACAGGAGCTTCTCGAGCAGTTCGCGAAGATAAGCGGGGAGAGCCTGAAGCCGTCTTCAAAGAAAAAGAAGCTTTTTAGTTTCTGAAGCAGTATTGGGAGAAGTGAGAAGCACGGCATCCTCTGCTGTGCTTTTTTCATGCATAGAGACCTGATCTCTCACAAGCCTTGGATAAAACGGATTCCCGACCAGCTTCTTCCCGGCTACTCGTCCTTGAGCACCCGCGAAGGATCCGCCCTCAAGTTATCCAGCTTGTTCTGGAAATCCTCCGTCGGCTTCACCCCCGCCTTCTGAAGCATGTGCTCGGCATGAAGCCCGATGTTCCGGGAGTCGCGCATGAAGGAGTCCAAGTTCCGTGACTTCGGGTCGTAGGAAGCGAGGCGGTCTGACTGGGACTGGTGGTAGTTGACTTTCGAAATGATCCTCTTGAGCTTCCTGCCCCCGCAGCCGTCGCAGACCAGGTCGTCCGGGTCCTTGTAGCTGTGGGCGTACACGGTCTTCACCGCGCCGCACTTCCTGCACCTGTATTCATAGATAGGCATGAATTTCTCTATACAACAGGATCAATGCAAAGTGAAGGGCAGGTATCCCCTCACGTCCCGTGCCGGGGATACCTGCCCTGTTACTGTCCTTAGCCCTTGTCTCCCTTGACCTCTTCGAACTCCGCATCCACCACGTCCTCGTCGGGACGCCTGCCGCCGCCCGCTCCGGCCTGGGCGCCTGCCTCCGGGCCTCCGGGACCGCCTGCGGCCTGGGAGTAGATCACCTCTGCGAGCTTGTGTGATGCCGAGGTCAGCGCCTCGATCTTGCGGTTGATGAGGTCCGCGTCGTCGCTCTTGATAGCGTCTTTCAGGTCGGACAGGGCGTTCTCGATGCTTGCCCTGGTCTGGGCATCCACCTTGTCGCCGTGCTCCTTGACGGTCTTCTCCGTGGTGTAGACCAGGGAATCCGCACGGTTCTTCGCTTCCACGAGCACCTGGCGCCTGCGGTCCTCGGTTTCGTGCTCTTCGGCCTCGCGGATCATCCGGTTGATGTCCTGCTCGCTCAAGCCCGAGGAGCTCGTGATCCGGATGGACTGCTCCTTGCCCGTGGCCTTGTCCTTTGCGGACACGTGGAGGATGCCGTTTGCGTCGATGTCGAAGCTCACCTCGATCTGGGGGATGCCCCGGGGTGCTGACGGCAGGCCGACGAGGTCGAACTGGCCGAGGAGCTTGTTGTCGTTCGCCATGGGCCGCTCCCCCTGGAACACCCGGATGGTCACCGCGTTCTGGTTGTCTTCAGCGGTGGAGAAGATCTGGGTCTTCTTCGTGGGGATCGTGGTGTTGCGCTCGATGATCTTCGTGAATACGCCGCCTAAGGTCTCGATGCCCAGCGAAAGCGGGGTAACGTCGAGGAGCAGCACGTCCTTGACCTCTCCGCCCAGGACACCCGCCTGGATGGCAGCGCCGATGGCCACAACCTCGTCCGGGTTCACGCCCTTGTGGGGCTCCTTGTTGAAGATCTCCTTGACCTTCTGCTGCACCCTGGGCATTCTCGTCTGCCCGCCCACGAGGATGACCTCGTCTATGTCGCTGGTGGACATGCCCGCGTCCTGCATGGCCTTCCGGCAGGGGCCTTCGAGCTTGGTGATGATATCTTCGATGAGGGCCTCGAGCTTGGCCCTGGTGAGTTTCATGTTCAGGTGCTTGGGCCCTGACTGGTCGGCGGTGATGAAGGGCAGGTTGATCTCGGTTTCCATCATGGAGGAGAGCTCGATCTTCGCCCTCTCCGCGGCTTCCTTGAGCCTCTGGAGGGCCATCTTGTCCTGGCTCAGGTCAACACCCGTCTCCTTCTTGAACTCGGAGACCAGGAAATCGATGATCCTGTTGTCGATGTCTTCGCCGCCCAAGTGGGTGTCGCCGTTGGTGGACTTCACCTCGAACACGCCGTCACCGATCTCCAGAATGGAGATGTCGAAGGTGCCGCCGCCCAGGTCGAAGACAGCGACCTTCTCCTCCTTCTTCCGGTCCAGGCCGTACGCCAGGGCCGCAGCCGTGGGCTCGTTGATGATGCGCTTGACCTCGAAGCCCGCGATCTTGCCAGCGTCCTTGGTGGCCTGCCGCTGGGAGTCGTTGAAGTAGGCGGGTACCGTGATGACCGCCTCCTCGATCTTTTCCCCGAGGTAGGCCTCGGCGTCCATCTTCAGCTTCTGGAGGACCATGGCAGAGATCTCGGGAGGAGCGTATTTGCGGTTTTCCACGTTGATGGCCGCATCCCCGTTGTCCGCTCGTATGATTTTAAACGGCATGATTCCTTTGTCATTCTGGACTTCGGGGTCTTCGTATTTTCTGCCGATGAGCCGCTTGATGGCAAAGAGGGTGTTCTCGGAGTTCGTGATGGCCTGCCTCCTTGCGACCTGGCCCACCAGCCGTTCTCCGCTGGTGGTGAATGCGACGACGGAAGGTGTTGTTCTGGCTCCTTCGGCGTTTGGTATGACCTTCGGTTCACCACCCTCCATGATCGCCATGCAGGAAAAGGTGGTACCCAGATCAATTCCTAAAATCTTTCCCATCTGCTCTCCTCCTTGTATTTTCTCCCATGATCAACCCGAAACCGTCACTTTCGCTGGTCTCAAGACCCGGTCATGAACCATGAACCCTTTCTCGAGCTCGTCCAGCACCATCCCTTTCTGCATGTCCTCCCTGTTTATCTGCATCAGGGCTTCATGGTATCTCGGATCAAATGGTACGTTTTTCGCTTCTATAGGTTCCACCTGATTCTTTTTCAAGGTTTCGAGGAACAGTTTTTCAGTCATCCGCAGGCCTTGGATCAGGGGCTCATCGTCCGGATGACGTTCGACTGCGGAGTGTATCGACTTCTCGATGGCGTCGTACACCAGGAGGAAATCCTTGAGCAGCTTCTCCGTGCCGTACTTGACGATGTCCTGCCGTTCCCGGGCAAGACGTTTGCGCATATTGTCCATCTCTGCACAGGAGCGCAGGTACCTGTCCTTGTACTCCTCCACCTGGGCCCTCAGCGCCGCCACCTCGTCCTGAGGCTCCTGCGCCGCTTCCTGCCCGCCTTCTTCGGGAACAGCGCACTGGTCATTCACCTGGGCATCTTTTTTTTCCTCGTCCATTCTTACACATCCTCCAGTAGGTCACTCAATATTTTCGCCATGTACCCCACCAGCGGGATGACCCGCGAATAGTCCATCCGGATCGGGCCGATCACTCCCAGCGATCCCACCGGCACATCCTTGCGGTAGTAGCCGCTTGCCACCAGGCTGAAGTAATCCGTCCCGAACTGCTCCAAGTCGTCTCCCATGAGGATCTTGACCCCGGGGTCCTCGAGCACCCGGTTGAGGAGACGCACGATCTTTCCCTTGTCTTCGAATGCGGTGACGATCTCCCTGAGCTTGCCGAGATCGGCCAGGTCAGGGCTGTTGAACACGCTCTCCTTGCCCTGGATGTAGATGTCCGGCGACCCGGTGACGCCCGCAAAGGCCTTCATTCCCAGGTCCAGAGCCTGTTTTACTATGGTGTCGAACCTGGCCTTCTCGCTGGACATCTCCCTGACCAGCCGGTCCCTCATCTGGTGAATGGAGAGGTCCGCGCTGGACTCGTTGAGATAGTTCGCGTACTTGATGAGGAGATCCTGGGAGATGTCCTCGCCGTGGACGATGTGGTTGTACACCATGCCCGCCTTGCTCACCAGGATCACCAGGATCCTGCTCTCGTCGAGCCTCACGAAGTCGATCCGTTTGAACAGGAAGGGATCAATCTTGGGCATGATGAGGATCGAGGCGTTCTTCGAAATCTGGGAGAGGAGGTGCGAGGCCTCGTACAGGGTCTCCTTGACGTCCCCCATGGTCTTTGCCATGTGCCGGGAGATCATGTTCTTCTCCCCCTTGGGCAGGGCCCTGACCTGCATGATCTCGCTCAGGTAGTACCGGAAACCCTCGGGGGTGGGTATCCGGCCGGCGGAGATGTGGGGCTGGTAGAGGAGCCCCAGCTCCTCGAGGTCCGCCATCACGTTGCGGACCGTGGCAGGGGACAGGGTCATCGTGTACTTCCTGGATACAATCCTCGACCCCACCGGTTCGCCGGTGGATACGTACTCCTGAATGACCGCACCCAATATGCTCTTGTCTCGTTCGCTCAACTGGTACGCCATGGATTTTAGCACTCACCCGCTTTAACTGCTAACAGAGTTATAGAGATTCTCCTGTGGGATGTCAATACGCAAACGAGGTTTCTCCCTGAGAGGTATTAGAAATCATTCATCTTTATCCACAAATGCACCGCACAGGCCAGCCTCTGGCCCACGCCTTTCCACCTCCGCCGGGTCCGCACACGCAATGTTTTCTTATTTCCGACACTACGATCCTGACGGTGGCCCGGCGCGGTAAAATATGTGATTTCCTGGAAAATTGCTGGACAAAAAACATGGATTTGTTATTTACATGATACCACCCGATAAGGGTGCCAGAAATTCCGACAAGACCAGAGGACCACGGTGAAGGAACAGATACAGTCACTCCTGAGAGAAACGCTGCGGACGCTCATCGATGAAGGGAAGATCCCCGGGTATGATCTGGAAAACCTCGGCCTGAGCATCCCGTCGAACAAGGAATTCGGCGACTTCGCCTCGAATGCGGCCATGGTCATGGCCTCCCTGGCGAAACGCAAGCCCCGGGACATCGCCGCAGTGATCAAGGAACGCATGGACCCCCTCACCGACGTCTTCGAGCGCATCGAGATCGCCGGCCCGGGATTCATCAATTTCACGGTGTCGCCCAGGATGTGGGTCGCCGTCCTGGGCGAGGTGCTCGAGGCGGGAGAACGGTTCGGAACGAGCGCGTACGGCCGCGGGGAAAAGGTGCAGGTGGAGTTCGTCTCCGCCAACCCCACCGGCCCTCTGCACGTGGGCCACGGAAGGGGCGCGGCGGTGGGCGACACCCTCGCCAGGATCCTCAGGGCCGCGGGCTTCGACGTTGAGTCCGAGTACTACATCAACGACGTGGGCAACCAGATGAACATGCTCGGGCTTTCGGTGCTCAGCAGGTACCGCGAGCTCCACGGAGTCGAGGCTGCCTTCCCCGAGAACGGCTACAAGGGCGACTACATCAGGGACATCGCGAACGCCCTGAAGGGTGCGCGCGGGGATGCCCTGCTCTCCATGGGCGAGGACGAGGCCGTTGCCGAGTGCAGGCGCTACGCGGCGGACGCCATCCTCAACGGCATCCGGGAAGACCTCGAGCTCTTCAACGTGCATTTCCACAACTGGTTCAGCGAATCGACCCTGTACCGGGACAACAAAGTGGCGGACATGCTCGCCTTCCTGAGCGAACACGACTTGAGCTACGAGGACGATAGCGCCCTGTGGTTCAGGACCACGCGCTTCGGGGACGAGAAGGACCGCGTGCTCAGGAAGCAGGACGGGTCGCTCACGTACTTCGCCCCGGACATCGCCTACCACAAGGACAAGCTCGACCGCGGCTTCAAGAAGGTCATCGACATCTGGGGCGCAGACCACCACGGCTACGTCCCGCGGATGAGGGCCGCCATCGAGGGCTTAGGCGCCCCGAAGGAGGCATTCCACGCCCTGCTGATCCAGCTCGTGTCCCTGGTGAGACAAGGCCAGCCCGTGCAGATGTCGACGCGCTCGGGCGAGTTCGTCACCCTGCGCGAGATCCTCGACGAGGTGGGCAAGGACGTGTGCCGCTACTTTTTCATGATGCGCAAGTCCGACGCACAGCTCGTGTTCGACCTCGACCTCGCCAAGAAGAAGAGCGACGAGAACCCGGTGTACTACATCCAGTACGCCCACGCCCGGATCTGCTCCATCCTCAAGAATGCCCGCGAGCAGGGCCTCGAGCCCGACCTCTCGCGCCTGGAGCCGGACCTGCTGGCAAAGGGCGACGACCTCGACCTCATCAAGATGATCGCCTCGTACCCGGACGTGGTCGTGTCATGCGCCTCGGACCTCGAGCCGCACCGAATCGCTTACTATCTCCTGGATCTTGCAACAGCTTTTCATCGGTTTTATAATAGGAACCGGGTGATCTCGGACGATGCCGGCCTCACCATGGCCAGGCTCATCCTCATCTCCTCGGTGAAACAGGTATTGGCGAATGCACTTGCGCTTATGGGCATCAGCGCCCCGGAGAGCATGTAGAGGCATATGGCAAAGGTCAGAAAGAAGCGGAAAGGCAAGCTCAAGAAACAGTCCCTGGCAAAGAACGTCGCCCTGCTCCTGCTGTCCATCGCCATCCTCACCGGGGCGAGCGTCCTGTTCACCACGCTCAACACCAGGCCGGAGTATTCCTACGACACCATAGAGAAGAACCTCAGCAAGATCGTCTCGAAGGCCCCGGATCAGGCCGTCGCACAGGCCGAAAAGGAAAAGCCCGATCCGCAGAAAAGCTCTGCCGGAGGGGGCTTCGAGTACTCCTACTGGGACATCCTCCTGCTCCAGGACAAGAACGCGCCGGAGACGGAGAGCTTCACCATCCAGATCGGCGCGTTCAAGACCCGTGAAGCGGCGCAGCAGCTTGCAGACGAGATCAATGACAAGACCCGCCTCCGGTGCCAGGTCGAGGCCAGGGGCAAGACCTTCCTGGTGAGGTGGGGCACCTTCCACACGAAAGAGATGGCCCAGCGCTACTGCAGCAGCCTGGAGAGCAAGATCCAGAGGAATTGCGCCGTGGTGAAGCTCTAGGGCGCCCGGGGTGAGCATGCCTGGCCCAGGAAATCCCGCATCCGGACCCCGACAGGTGGTCCACGTGGTGGGGGCGAGGCCCCAGTTCATCAAGCTCGCACCGGTGGTGTCCGCCTTCAAGGAGCTCGGGATCCCCTTCAAGGTCATCCACACCGGCCAACACTATGACTACACCATGTCGGACGTGCACTTTGCCGCCCTGAAGCTGGGCGACCCCGACTACCACCTGGGCATCGGATCGTCCAGCCACGCGCAGCAGACCGCCCGGATGCTGGAGGCCGTCGAAGAGGTCCTCGTGGCGGAGCGACCCGGCCTGGTGCTCGTCTACGGCGACACGAACTCCACCCTGGCAGGTGCCCTGGCGGCAGCCAAGCTCGGGATGGCCGTCGGCCACGTGGAGGCAGGGGTGCGCAGCTTCGACCGAGCCATGCCCGAGGAGATCAACCGCGTACTCACCGACCACGTATCAGCCCACCACTTCTGTCCCACCCGGGGCGCCGTGAGCCTCCTGAAGCGGGAGGGGATAACCGGCACCTTCACGGGCGACGTCATGTACGATGCCCTCCTGCAGTTTTCACGGGCGAATACCCCCCAGCCCTGCCCGTCCCCCTTCGTCCTGGCCACGATCCACCGGGCGGAGAACACGAACGACCGGTCGAAGTTCCTGGCCATCTGGGAAGGGCTCTCCCTCCTGGCAAGGGAGGTGCCGGTCATCCTGCCCATCCACCCCAGGACGCGGAACCTGCACCAGGACGTGATCCGGTCCGAACCGGGCCTGACCGTGATCGAGCCCGTGAGCTACCTCACCATGCTCGCCATGGTCAGGGATGCACGGTGCGTGGTCACCGACTCGGGCGGGGTGCAGAAGGAGGCGTTCCTGCTGAAGAGCCCGTGCGTCACGGTCCGCGACGTCACCGAGTGGCCCGAGACGGTCCAGGCAGGGGCGAACCGCCTCGTCCGGACAGACCCCCGGGAGATCCGGGAAGCAGCCCTCGACATGGCGGATTCCGCCCGGTTCGACCTCGACAATCCCTTCGGCGACGGACAGGCCAGCTTCCACATCGCCGAGTACATCAGGGAAAGGTGCCTGTAGGGCACGCATCCCGATCCCTGCCCAACAGGACTCCCTGCCTGATCCCCGGCCAGCCCTGACCGCGCCCCTCTCCCTGTCGTTCCAGCGGATACGAACACCAAAGGGGGCGGGAACCGGGAAAGATTCCGTCACCATGGAGGGCAGTCACCAGGAGACCCTTGCATATGCCGGGCAGCGGATTATCATTCATTCACCTTTGTTCTCCACGACCAGTCCAATACCTGTCAGAAGACCGTATCCGCATCCAGGGGACTCTGCCACCGGTCTTTGATGAACACGTTCAATGAGAGGAGGATCGGGATGAAAAAACCTGGTCAGAAAACGGGCAACCCCAAGGACATCCTGAAGGCTGCTTCCAGAAAGGCTGCCCAGGGCGATACCGAGAAGGCCCTCGAGCTGTACGAGGCCTGCATGCGGGAATATCTCCGGAAAGGGTTTCCCCTCCGGGCACTGGCTGCGGCAAAGGCGGCCAGAACCGCCTTCGGCAAGCACCCGAAGGCGCAGGGGATGCTCATCAGGCTCCTGAGCTCCATGGGCCTCTCCGGTGACGCCGCGCACGAATTTTCCCGGAGCAGCGAGGCCTGGCTGAAGGACGATGTGGACATCTTCAGGGACCTGTCCATGGACGAGTTCACCGGGCTCCTGGAGATCATGCAGATCGAGCGGGTCAGGAAGGGCCGCTTCGTCGTGAGGCAGAACGACCCGGGCTCGGATGTATTCATCGTCATCAGGGGCTCCCTCGAGGTGGTCAGGGACGGCGAGCTCATGGCCTTCATGCTCCCCGGGGATGTCTTCGGCGAGCTGGGGTTCTTTTCCGGCAAGGGCCGGTCGGCGGGCGTCAGGGCCGCAGAGCCATGCGAGCTCGTGAGGATCCCGGCAAAGCCGTTGAAGGAGCTCTGCATGAGATACCCCAATATCAGGCGCTCCCTCGACGAGCTCTACAGCAGCAGGATCGTGAAGAAGGCGGGCGAGGACCTCAGGCACCAGCCCCTGGTGGACCTCCACAACGACATCCTCGCCACGGTCCTCATCCCCAAGGGGGAGCCCATCCCCTTTGACAGCACCACGGACGTCACCATCATCAAGCACGGGGTCGTCGAGGTCACCCTGGTCAAACGGGGGCTGAACGAAAAGCGCTTCCTGAAACCGGGCAGCGTCATCGGCAGGATCGAGGGCACAGCCCGCGCAAGCACTGATGTGGAGCTCATCCGGGCGAGTATCGACATCGTGGGCGTCGGCAGGAAGGCAAAGGGTTTCTGAAGACCCGATCGCTTTTCAGGAAGGGCCGATGGCTCCGCTGGCATAGGCCATGACGATGCCTGCCGCCACGGCGACGTTGAGCGACTCCACCTCCCCCTGCATGGGGATGGCTACCCTCGCGCTCGATAACCCGAGGAGCTCGGGGCTCAATCCTGCCCCTTCCTGGCCGAGGCAGATGGCGAACCTGCCTCTGAACAGGTCGGGGCTCAATCCTGAGCTGCCGGTCAGCGCCAGGCTCACGATGCGGTGGGGCAGCTTCCCCACCTCATCCCTGGATGTCCGTGCGATGCGCACCCCCAAAGACGAGCCCATGGAGGCGCGAACGGCCTTTGGCGAGAACGGGGAGGCCGTTTCCGGGGTGAGGAGGAGACCGGTGAATCCGAAGGCTTCCGCGGTTCGGACAATGGTGCCCACGTTGCCCGGGTCCTGCAGGCCGTCCAGGATGACGATCCTTTCCTGCTTGGCCACCTCTTCCCAGGACGACCAGGGCACGGGGAAGAAGGCGAGGATGCCCTGGGGAGTTGCGGTCTCGGCGATGCTGCCGAACAGGCTTTCGGTCACGACGGCGTGGGGAAAGCCGGGCTGCCCGTGTGCATCGAGGTACCCGGGCGTCAGGGCCGCAAGCGAGGGCTGCATGCCCCTCGCGAGGGCGTCCATGACGAGCCTCCTGCCTTCGAGGAGCATGAGGCCCCTGTCCTTCCTGGCCTTGAGCAGCTCCTTGAACGCAGGGTTGCTGCGGCTCGTTACGGCGCCCATCGGAAGCCCTTTTTCGCAGACAGCCTAGTCCTTTTTCAGGAACGGGGACAGGATGTCGATGGGGATGGGCACGATGGTGTTGGTGGCCCCTTCGGAAGAGATCTCCCGGATGGTCTGGAGATACCTCAGCTGCAGCGCCACGGGCTGCTCCGAGATCACCTTCGCGGCATCCGCCAGCCGCTGGGAGGCCTGGAACTCGCCCTCGGCGTGGATGACCTTCGAGCGCCGCTCGCGCTCGGCCTCAGCCTGTCTGGCCATGGCGCGCTGCATCTCCTCGGGGAGATCGATGTACTTGAGCTCCACGGCGGACACCTTGATGCCCCACGGATCGGTGTGGCGGTCGAGGATCTCCTGGATGCGGGCGCTGATCTCCTCCCGGTTCACGAGCAGCTCGTCGAGCTCCGCCTGGCCGCACACCGAACGCAGGGTGGTCTGTGCGAACTGGCTCGTGGCGTACAGGTAGTTCTCCACCTCGAGGACCGCCTTCATGGGTTCGATGACCCGGAAGTACACCACGGCATTGACCTTCACCGTGACGTTGTCCCGGGTGATCACGTCCTGGGAGGGCACGTCCTGAACCACCGTACGGAGGCTGATCCGGATGAACCGGTCCACCAGGGGGATGATGATGATGAGCCCGGGGCCCTTCGACGACTCGAGCACGCGGCCGAGCCTGAACACCACCGCCCTTTCATACTCGTTCAATATCTTGATGGCGGAAAAGAGAAAGAGAACGACAATGACAACGATCGTGATCAGTGCATAGGCTTCCATCGAAACACCTCCTGTGGGATAAGGGTCAGTTTCTGGTACTGAGCTTCATTGTATAGTTGAGCGACGTATCGTCAAGCATGGCAAGGTTTTTTGTCCAGTGCTCCCTGAACCGCGCCAGCGTGCTGCCATCGAGCGCGGGCCCGCTCACGGGCTTGAGCGTAAGGGGATTGATGAAGTCCCCTTCGAGGCGTATGCGGAAGTCGAGATGGGGGGTCGTTGCGAGCCCGGTCATGCCCACATAGCCGATCACCTCGCCCTGCTCCACGGTCCTGCCCTCGGAGATCCCCTTGGGGAAGCCCGAGAGATGTCCGTAATAGGAGACGTGGCCGGAAGGGTGCCTGATCTGGAGACACTTGCCGAACACCTTTGACCAGCCCTTGTAGATCACCTCACCCTGCCCGAGGGCAACCACGGGTGTGCCCGACGGCGCCGCGAAGTCAACCCCGGGATGGCTCGCGCGGCCCTTGCTCACGGGGTGCATCCCGTGGGAGGAGAGCTCCGGAGAGATGCGGCGGTAGTTGAACGGGGTTTTAAGGAAGAGCTTTTTCACGGGGTTTCCCGACTCGTCGTAATAGCCGCCTGCGCTCTTGCCGTCCGAGTAGTACACCGCCACGTGCTCCTCGCCCCGGTTGAGGATCCGGGCTGCGATGATCCTGCCGTATCCCTTGAAGGTGTCCTGCACATAGTAGCGCTCGTAGAGGACCGTGTAGGAGTCGCCCTCCCTGATGTCGGTGAAGAAGTTGATGTCGCAGGCAAAGATGTCCGTGAGCCCCATGACGATCTCGGGGGGCAGGCCTGCCTGGACCGCGGATTCGTACAGGCTCGAGGAGATTGCGCCCTCGGAACGCTCGTAGCGCACGCCGAGCTCCTGCTGCACGATGCGGCCCGATCCCCTCCTCAAGCCCGAAGGAATCCCGGCACGCCGGGTGCCCGCCTGCACCGAGGTGCCGTCGACCGTGACCACGAGCCGGCTCGTGTCGGATATCCCGTATTCCAGGCCGATGAGCTCGGTGTTGTCCGGTGAGAAGACGAGAACGAGCTCATGCCCGGGAAGGACCTTCGACAGGTCGAAGACCTCCTTCGTATCCTCCAGGATCGACCTGCTCTGGCTCTGGGGTATGCCGTTCCTGAGGAGGATGGCATACACGGTGTCTCCCGGGGTGACGGTGGTTGCCCTCCGGATGGGCTCAGCCGGGGCCTTGAACTCCTCCTGGCGTGCAATGAAATCCTGGTAGTCCTGCCCCTTTTCCATCTCGTGCTCGGGCATGATGATCTCAACGCTGCTGAAAACCCTTCCGCTCAGCAGGGAGAGGCACAGGCAGGAAACGAGCAGGATTGCGAGGACAACCGCGTACCAGCTCCAGGGACGGGTACTTCTCATCGGATTCATGGGTAGCCTATATAAAAGGATTGACTTGATAATTCAAGCATCTTCTGGTTGTATCAGTCCGTGATGATATGCGTTGCCGATATCCACATACGGCCGGGATGCAGGGAGGACTCCCAACGGTTCATATCCTGGCTCGAGCACATGAAGGAACAGGAAAGCCCCATCTACATCCTGGGAGACCTCTTCGACTACTGGTTTACCGGCATCGAGCCCGTGCTGGCGGATGTCCTGACCGCCCTCTCCTCGCCCCGGGTCTTCGTGATCCCGGGAAACCGTGATTTCCTGCTCGCGAACAGCTCCGCTCCCGGAATCAGGGTGCTCGGTGAAGAGGAGATCGTGCATGCGCCGTCCTCCCGGAGGGTCCTTCTGGCCCACGGCCACACCCTCACGGAGGGCGACTATAAGTTCAAGGTCCTCCACGCCCTCGGGTGGCCGGTGCTCAGGCTGCTCGACCGCGTCCTGAATGGTGCCAGCAAGGAGCGCATCGCGCGGCTCATGGTCTCCTCGTCCGCTTTCGTCAGGGCACCCCGGGCGGCCATCGACCCTTCCCTGGCCTCCAGGCGGGGCGTGGACACGATCATCTGCGGTCATCTGCACCGGGCCTTCCTGTCTGAGCGCCTCATAGTGCTTCCCCCGTTCTTCGACACCGGGCAGTGGCTCGCCTGGGATGAGAGGGGATACCGGATCGAACCTGCCGTGTAGCGCCCTCACCAGGGCAATCCCACGAGGAAGCCGGGCTCGGCGTGCGCAGTCAAAGGGGAGGCTTTCGTACGGAGGATGCACCCGTGCCTGGTGCATGGGTTCTCGACGACGGGCTTGATGCCGGTGGATGAAAAAAGAAAAAGCCAGAAGAATTGATGCTTGACTCTTTGTAAGAATATCTCTATCTTCTGGCAGCTCTGACTATGCCATAGTATCAAGGGTGAGGGAATAAGACTATCGAGGATAATTCTGTAAGAGCCCGCCCAAAGGGTTTTGTAGGACATGACTGACATCGTTTTTCAAGGAGAAGCACTGAAGGGACCAGCTACAAGTGTCAAAGCGCCTCATATGATGAGGGGTTGCAAGTCAATATATTGACAACGCGCACGGCGTTCCACCCGGAAAAAGCCCGCCCCATTTCCTGTTGTCCATATTTTACATGTATTTTCAATTGACTGCATCACAACATTCACAGTGGCATATTTTATGCTCATCACAAGGCATTGGAAATGCCGATGTTATTGAGCAGGGCACAGGCGCCATCGGTGAATGCGTGCTGATACTTGCTGGGCTCCTGAGAAGATAGAATCAGAAAGCCGGGAGGTTATGGAATGAAGAAGATTTTACTGGTTGAAGATGACAAGCATTTGCAGTTCCTGATCAGGGAAGAGCTGATCGACGACGGTTACGACGTGGAGGTGGCGTCGAACGGCAGAGAGGCCCTCACGCTGCTCTTCGATGAGGCCAATGTCGAACCGGACCTCATCATCCTCGACATCCGCATGCCCAAGATGGACGGCCTCGACGCGTTCGGACACATCCTCAAGTCGAAGATCGACAAGCCGGTGATCATCCACTCGGCGTATGCAAGCTACCGGGACAACCCCATCGCCATGGCGGCGGACGCGTACGTCCTCAAATCGCACGATCTCACCAGACTCAAAGACACGATCAGCGGCCTGTTGACCATGTCCGCCCCGGAAATCGCTCCGACGAAGAAGGCGGCCAATTATTGCTGATCCGGCACACAGATCAAAGCAGGGTCCCGGCATGGAGCCGTATACCATTCACGGAAAGTGTGCCGGGTCAATAAAAAAGCACCGACGGCCGTACCCGCTTCACGCCCGCTTGGGCGGGCGTGAAAAGCCCCTCACTGCCGTCTCGTCACGCGGCCCTCGAGCCTGACGGATCTGATCTCGGGTTTCCTCGCGTCTTCCCGGTCCACCACCTCGGTGATGTATCCCAGTTTCCTGAGCAGCCTCCTGGCCTGCTGGAGGTCCTGCCTGGTCATCCAGGCAAGACACTGCATGTCCATGGCGTCATTGGTTTCGATGGTGTCGCTCAGACGTCTCTTTGCGGCCGATTTGTACAGGGTGTAGACATCGAAGGCATTTTCCCCCGCATCTCCGTATTCCATGAGCTGACTGCGCACGACCGGGTTGATGTCCAGCAGCTTCAGGATGGAGGCGCGGCTCCCGAACGGTGAACTGACCTTATCCATACAAACTCCTAAAAAGCTGATGCCACGAAGCCTCAGCATAGCATTTCACCACAGCTTGAAAAGGCCTGCACCCGTACAGTGAAACCTTTCCAACCATGTTCCTTACCAGATTATGACCTTCCCAACAAGGCCTTACAGAGACAGGACTCCCCACGCTGCGGTTCACAGCCCCCTCCCCAGCGACTTACCCCTTATAATATTCCCTGCCTGCCAAGAATCAAACACCGGCCCTCAAATGGGAACACCGGGATACAGGCGTCATGTGAAGGGTGGCCCCGTGCCGGAGAAGCGCGGACTTCCTGTTATGTGCGGTTTTTTACCGACTCCGAGATGATCACGGACAGGTGGATCGGGCCGTTCTGCAAGAAGAAGGTCACGTCCGGGTACTGCGCGCGCAAGCGGTATCGCTACCGCCTCCTGTTCTTCACGAGCGGTTCGGCCGGCTTCTGGTCCTTCATGTTGAAGGAATTGCACAAGGCTTCGGTCGATCCCCACACGGCCCCCTGCCTCTGTCTCTCGTCGGCCATACGGCAGTCCATCCAGTCCGGCCGCATACCCAGCAGGTAATCCATCCGGCTCCAGAAGAGGTCGAAGAGGGCGGTGCCGTCCACCGGCAGGTCTGCCGCGGGCGTCCCGGAGGGGCCTGGCCCGACGCCCGACGGCTGGACCCGCGTGCTGACCTGGACGGTTGCTGTATACCCTGCCCCGACGGGCTGCACATCGAACTTCCAGGTGTCGGACCCGGAGGCGGCGGTCAGCGCCGTGTAGGCGAGCCAGGAGCGTGTCGCGGTCATCCCGTCACCGGCGCGGTCGATGGCGAAGTCGTCGCCGTCCGCAAGCCTGAAGAGCTTCTCAGCGGCATCGAGTATCTCTTCCCTGGCAACGCCGGTGTACGTCCTGGACGTGACCGTGGCCCACTCATCGCTGGTGAGCTGGCGGCCTGGCGCAGCACATCCCGCGGCTGCAGCCGCCAGCCAGATGCAGAGCAAAAGCGTCCCCGTGAAGCCCCTGGTATGAACGCACCCTTTCATGTCCCTACTATACTCTTGGAATCCCTCGACAAACAATACCAATTCCGTGCAGGTGCCTACCCGCCGTTGAGGACGATCCGCGTGAGGATGGGCATGGCCACGATGGCACCCACCGAAGCGCCCAGGTTGACGAGCACCACCACGAGCAGGATCCGGGTGATGGGGTTAGTCCACCAGCCTTTCGCCTTCATGATGTCTTCATGGATGCTCTCGAAGTCCGAAACCTTCGGCTTCTTGATGTAGGCCTCGCTCAGGCCGGCGAACCATCCGGCGGCCAGGGCGGGGTTCAGGGTGGTGATGGGCGCCGAGACTGCGGCCACGAGGATGGTGAGCGGGTGGGCCAGCGCCGCGATGGCGCCCAGCCCGGACAGGGTGGCGCTGCAGATGATCCACCACTTGACCATCTCGTAGCCCTGCTGGGGGCTTCTGAAAAAGAACCCGCCGAGCACCAGGGACAGGACCGCGATGGGCAGGATCCACCCCATCCAGCCCTTCTTTTCGGGCACCTCTTCCAGTACGGAGATGTCCTGGAGGGGATTTCTGATCTGGCCCGCGAGCCCTTCCATGTGCCCTGCGCCGATGACGGCCAGAACCCGGCTCCCCTCGACGTCCACGATCCTGCGGGCCATATAGGCGTCGCGCTCGTCGATGAGGACCCGCTTGATGGTGGGAGACTGCCTGGCGATCTCCTCCACCGCCTGGGTGAGCATGTCCTTTTCCTTGAGGTTCTCGATGTCCTCTTCCTTGATCTCCTCCATGTCGAGGATGGAGTACAGCGAGGAGAAGAGAAACTTGTTCTTCTCCCAGAAGGACAGCGAGTTCCAGGCCCGCTTGAGCGTGGTCTGCACGGAGCGGTCCACCGGAGCGAGCGCGATGCCCGCCTTGTCCGCCTCCTCGATGGCGGCCCGCATCTCCTCTCCGGGCTTCACGCCGAACTTGTCCCCCATGCGCCTCTGGATGGACGACATGATGAGGTTCGCGAACAGAAGGAGCGCCTTCTTTTCCCGGATGACCTTCACGATGTCCATCTCCGACCATTTCGAGGGGTTGCGCATCACTTCGTAGCGGTTCTGGCAGAGCTCGACCGCGATCACGTCGGGCTTGAACCGGGCAATGGCTTCCCGGGTCTCCTCCACCGAAGACCTCGACACGTGGGCAGTACCCACGATCATGACTTCCTTATCCTCGAGTCGTATGTGCTCTATGGGCATATCCCCTCTCTTCCATGCTCACCGGCACATCCCTGTGCTGTGCCAGAGGCGTTCCTGCTCTGAATGGCGTCCGCCTTCTCACTTCCTGAAAAACACGAGGTCCGCAAGCGGCTTACTCCCGGGCGCCCGGGGCGGCCTGCCCTGGGGGTGACCCAGCGCTATGGCGGCCATGAACTCATAGGAGTCCGGCGCTCCGAGCAGGGCCTTCACCTGGGCGCTGCTCCTGAGGATCTCGCCCAGCCACACTCCCCCCAGGCCCAGGTCGTGGATGGCGAGCAGCATGTTCTGGATGCAGGCCCCGATCCCCTGGAGGTCCTTGGTCCGGTCGTAGCCGGCGGCCGTGTCGAAGAACACGGCGATGATCACGTCCGCGCCGGCGACGATGGCCTTGTATGCGGTCAAACAGGAGAGCTCTTCCTTGAGGGCCCGGTCCCGGATCACGGCAAACCGCCAGGGCTGGTTGTTCAGACCCGAGGGAGCCCACCTCCCGGCCTCGAGGACATCCTCGACCAGCTCGTCGGGCACGGGCTCACCCGTGAATTTCCGGACGCTCCTGCGGTCCCTAATCGCGCTTCTCACCCTGCTTCCCCTCCGTGGCGTCCATGGCGAGGAAGGCGTCGATGAACGGCGTGATGTCGCCGTCGAGCACGGCTTCCACGTTGCCTGCCTCGAGGTTCGTCCGGTGGTCCTTCACCATCTGGTAGGGCTGCAATACATAGGACCGGATCTGCGATCCCCAGGCGATCTCCTTCTTGCCCTTGTGGAACTCGTTCGCCCGCTCCTTCTGCTTGAGCTCCTCGAGCTCGTAGAGCTTCGAGGCCAGGAGCTTCATGGCGAAGGCCTTGTTCTTGTGCTGGGAGCGCTCGTTCTGGCACTGCACCACGATGCCCGTGGGCAGGTGCGTGATGCGCACCGCGGAGTCGGTCTTGTTCACGTGCTGGCCGCCGTGACCCGAAGACCGGTAGGTGTCGATCCTCAGGTCCTTGTCATCGATCTTCACGTCGATGGAGGTGTCCACCTCGGGCGTGGTCATGACCGAGGCGAACGAGGTGTGCCTGCGGCTGTTGGCGTCGAAGGGCGAGATGCGCACGAGACGGTGCACCCCGGACTCGCCCTTGAGGTAGCCGAACGCGAACTGGCCCTCGACCTCGACGGTGGCGCTCTTGATCCCGGCCTCCTCGTCGGAGGAGATGTCGATGATCCTCGCCTTGAACCCCATCCTCTCCGCCCACCTCAGGTACATGCGCAGGAGCATCTCCGCCCAGTCCTGGGCCTCGAGCCCGCCCGCCCCGGCGTGGATCTCCAGGAACGCGCTCTTGGCGTCGTCGTGCCCGGACAGGACGTGGGCCTTCTCCATGACGGCGAGGCTTTCCTGGAGACGGGCGATGGTGTCGCGGATGTCCTGGGCCACGGCCTGCTCATCCTCCTTTGCCAGATCGATGAGGGCCTCGAGGTCTTCCCAGAGGGCGTAGACCTTCGACCAGTTGGTGACGTCGGTTTCGATGCGGGACCGCTCGGACTGGAGCTCCCGGGTCTTCGCCGGGTCCTTCCAGGTCTCGGGGTCCCCTAGAATGGCTTCGAGCTCTTTGAGGCGCTTTTCCTTGTCAGGGATTTCAAAGATAACCTCGGGCGTTGTCAAGCTTTTCCCGAATCAGATCAATTGATTGCTGATAGTCTCCAACCATAGTCCTGCCCTCCTAACACTTGCGCCGGTATCTTGTCAATGCTGCAATAACCGCGATACCAGCCCAGATAATGGGGATGATCGGCCCGAAGCGTGTGTAGAACGTAAGGCCGCGCAGGGGCACGATGTCCCCCATGATGACGCCTTCCTGGAGCAGGCCGATCTGCCTGACGATCCCGCCGTCCGGACCGATGATGGCCGAGTAGCCGTGGTTCGTGGAGGAAAGCAGCCACCTTCGGTTCTCGATGGCCCTGAAGGCGCTCATCTCGAGGTGCTGCCTCGGCGTGGACCAGGTCTTGAACCAGGCATCGTTCGAGGAGTTCACCAGGTAGGAAGCCCCGCTTAAGGTGAGCTCCCGGGCCAGGTCCGGGAAGATGATCTCGAAGCAGATCATGACGCCTGCGTCGTCGATGGGGCTCACTTCCCGCTTCGCCGTGGAGAAGTCCCCCACCTCCTGGGTGAGACCGGAGAAGATGGGCTTGATGAGGGAGGCCAGCGGCAGGTACTCGCCGAAGGGCACGAGGTGCACCTTGTCGTAGTAATCCACGATCCTGCCCTTCTCGAGCATCCACATGCGGTTCAGGTACTCGCCGTTCTCGTAGGCCGGGCTGCCCACGATGAGCCTGGCGTCGGTGGAGTGGCTCAGGGCTATGATGCGGGCCGTGTACGGCCACTGCAGCATGAGGAAGAAGGGACAGGAGGCCTCGGGCCAGACCACGACCTGCGCGCCCTGTTTCACCGCCTCCCCGGTGAGCCGGACGTAGATGTCGATGGTGGGGTCAACCATCTCCGGCTCCCACTTCTGGTCCTGGGCGATGTTGGCCTGGGCCACGGCCGTCCTGACGCCCCCCTTCGTGGAATGGAAATCCTCCATCCTGAAGGAGCCCCACACCGAGAGGGAGACCGCGAGGACCACGGTGGCGAGGACCGGGACAACGGCCCTCTTTCTCAAGAGCCCGTAGAGAGCGACATTCCCCATGACCACCACGGCTCCGACGAGGTAGACGCCCCCGAACTCCGAAAACTGGACCAGAGAGATCCACGGGTACTGGCTGTACCCGAGCAGGGCCCAGGGAAACCCGGAAAACGGCACATAGGACCTGATGAGCTCGAAGAGGGCCCACATCCCGGGAACGAGCAGGAAGGCCGCCCTCCCGAGGGTAAGCCTGCGTGCGGCCACGGCGAAGGCGCCGAAGAAGAGGGAGAGCACGGCGATGAGGAGGAAGAGCAGGAACGCCGCCGGGAGCAGGCCCATGCCGCCGTACTCGTTCATGACATAGGCGATCCAGTAGGCGATCCCGGCCCAGGCCACCATGCCCGCGATCATCCCGTAGACGAAGAGCTCCCACCCTTCTGTCTCCTCCATGAGGAAGAGCAGGGGAATAAGCCATATCCAGGCAAGGGGGAACAGGCTGTACGTGGGGAACGAGCAGGCGTAGAGCAGCCCGGAAAGCGCTGCGAGGAGGATCTTTCTCAAGCTTCCTTCCTTGCCTGGGTGCGGACCACGAGCTTCGAGATGCGCTTCTTGTCCGAGTCGGCGATCTCGAAGACGATGCCGTCGTACTCCAGGGTCTCCCCCGGCCTGGGGATCCTCTCGAGCCGGCTGGTGATGAAGCCGCCGATGGTGTCGTAGTTGCCGTCCGGGATCTCCACCTCGAACTCCTCGGAGAACTCGTCGATGGGGATCTTCGGGTCGACAGTGAAGACGCCGTGCTCGGTCTCGATGATCTCCTCTTCGATGACGTCTTCGTCCTCGCCCACCATGTCGCCCACGATCTCGGCCATGACGTCGCCGATGGTCAGCAGGCCGTCCACACTGCCGTATTCGTCGATCACGATGGCTATCTTGGGGCGGTTCGTCCTGAACTCGTTGAGAAGGTCGATGAGCTTCTTGCCCTCGGGCACGAAGTACGGCGGGTGCATGAGCCCCCTGATGTCCCTGGGCCTGGCTTCGCAGTTCCAGTACTCGAGGATGTCCTTGGCGTAGACGATGCCGATGATGTTGTCGAGGTGCTCTTCGTAGATGGGTATCCGCGAGCATCCCTCCCTGTTGATGAGCGCCACGAGGTCGTCCAGGGAGGACGACACCTCGAGGGCGACCATGTCGCCCTTGGGGACCATGATCTCGCGCACCGTGGTGTCCCGGAGCACGATGATGTTGTGGATCATGTCCCCCTGGTCTTCGTCGATGAAGCCCCGCTCCTCGACCTCGTCGAGGAGCCGTTCGATCTCTTCGTGCTTGTCCGTCTCCTCGTCCTCGCCCCTGAGCAGGGACCAGAGACGTTTCAGATAGCTCGTCTTTTCTTGATTCTCTCCGTTATTCTCCAATCAGGGAATCTCCTTCGTACCGTGACTGCACAGGTCCATTTGTAACGCAAACAACGCCATCAGTCAATTCTCCGTGAGACCGCCGGGCCGTTTTCAGGGGCCCCGTTTCCCCTTGCGGGCAATGCTCAACGTTCTCCTTTACGCATCATCGCCTTACACCTTGCCGGCCCTCTTCATCGGCGTCGGGGTCGGTATTGGTATCGGGGTCGAAAGAAAAATCGGGATCGACCCCGACCCCGAATGCATCGTGTTCCTTCGGGCGCTCCTCCTTCCCCGGGCACAGGGAGAACGCAAGCAGCCCTGCCCCTTGCGGGAGGGCCGTTGCCGCCGCGATTGAATGACCCAATATTGTATGATATGGAAAAGCAAAACCTTTCATATCGTGTGGAGTGAACCATGGGACAATACACCTTTACCGGCACCAACACCTACGTGCTCGATGAAGAGCTTTCAAAGATCGTCAATGCGAGCATCAAACTCGAGATGCCCCTGCTCATCAAGGGCGAGCCGGGCACGGGCAAGACCCTGCTGGCTCACGCCATCGCGGAGAATCTGAACCTTCCGCTCATCATCCTCAACGTCAAGTCGAGCATGAAGGCGGTCGAGGCCCTTTACCAGTACGATACGCTGACCCGGCTCAACGACAGCCGCTTCGGCGACTCCAAGCGCGACGTGAGCAACATCGAGGACTACATCAAGATGGGCAAGATCGGCCAGGCGTTCATGTCGGACACCAAGGTCATCCTGCTCATCGACGAGATCGACAAGGCCGATACGGACTTCCAGGACGACCTGCTGGACGTGCTCGACCAGATGTCCTTCGACATCATCGAGATCGACAAAACGGTGAAGGCCAAAAACCGCCCCATCATCATCATTACCTCCAACGCCAAGAAGGACCTCTCCGACCCCTTCCTGGGCAGGTGTGTATTCCACCACATCGCCTTCCCCGACCCGGAGATGATGGAAAAGATCGTCCGCGCCCACTTCCCGGACCTCGACCGGAAGCTCTCGGACGCCTGCATCGAGACCTTCTACCGCCTCCGGAACATCCGGGGGGTCGAGAAGAAGCCCGCCACCCGCGAGCTCATCAACTGGATCAGGATCCTCATGATGGACAGGCACTTCGACCCCAGGCACCTCGCCAAGAACGACATCCCCTTCCTGGGCGTGCTGTTCAAGAAGAGCGAGGACTACGCGGTCCTGCAGAGAAGCCTCGGAGGATCGTACCGGTAGGTTCGTGCCATGTTCACCGAATTCTTTTATCTCCTCAGAAGCAAGGGCCTGCCGCTGTCCCCCACGGGCTTCCTCAGGCTCCAGAGGGCACTGAACGAAGGGCTCATCTGCTCCCTCGACGATTTCTACTCCCTGTCGAGGGCCATCATGATCAAGTCCGAGCGCAACTTCGACATCTACGACCGGGTGTTCGCCCACTACTTCAAGGGCGCGGAGCTCCCCGAGGACCTCGCCAGCGAGATCGAGCTGGCCATCCAGGCCATGCTCGAGGAGTGGCTCAAGGACCCGGAGCGCCTCGCGGACATGCTGGGGATCGACCCTGACCAGATCAAGCACCTCAGCCCCGAGGAGCTCGAGGAGTATTTCCGGGCCAGGCTTCAGGACCAGACCGAGCGGCACGACGGGGGGAACCGGTGGATCGGCACCGGCGGCACCTCGCCTGTGGGACATTCCGGATACCACCCGGGCGGCATGCGGGTGGGCGGGGTCTCCCGGAACAAGTCCGCGGTGAAGGTCGCCCTGGACAGAAGGTACAGGGACTACACCGAAGACACCCTGCTGGGACCCTCGCAGATCTCGGACGCCCTGAAGAGGCTCAGGCACATGCAGCCGGCCGGGCCCAAGGACGCCCTGAACATCGAGAAGACCATCTACGCCACCATGAAGAACGCGGGCGAGATCGAGATCGTGTTCGACCGGTCGCTCAAGGACAAGCTCAAGGTCATCCTCATGATCGACAACGGCGGGTTCTCCATGGACCCCTACGTCAGCGTGGTGCAGGTGCTCTTCAACCACGCCCGGAACCAGTTCAAGGACCTCAAGATCTACTATTTCCACAACACCATCTACGGCCGGGTGTGGGAGGATTCCTCCCGGCAGTTCAAGCCGGTCCACCTCGAGGAGTTCACCCGCTTCGACCCGCTCACCAGGCTCATCATCGTCGGGGATGCCTCCATGTCCCCCTACGAACTCCTGAGCCGCAACGGGGGCATCTACTACGGCAGCCAGTCAGGCGAGCCGAGCATAAAAAAGCTGGAATATCTTGCAAAGGTATTCAAACATAGTGTATGGCTCAATCCAAAGTACCAAACGGTCTGGCCGCACACACAGACCATCGAGGTCATCGGGGAGGTGTTCCCCATGTTCGAGATCACCCTCGGGGGCCTCGACAAGGCCGTCAAGCATCTGATGGCAAAGAATTAAGACATGCGCCCGTAGCTCAGGTGGATAGAGCGTTGGCCTCCGGAGCCAAAGGCCACAGGTTCGAGTCCTGTCGGGCGCACTTTCCCCTTCCGCACCTGCCTGTTTTTATGCCTTCACGAAAATTGGCCTTGGATGCAGCTTCGCCCGGGCGTATCATGTCCCTGTGCAATCCACACTAATGGTTGGCTCCATGAGCGTATGGAGCTCATGGAGGAAAGGAGGTTTTTTTAGTATGGGAGAGGCAAGGACGATTGACGAGTGCCTGAGCACGAAGGGCGGCCACCTCCTCATCGACGGAGTGGACACGGTGGACATCGTGCGGGACTTCGGCTCGCCGGTGTTCGTGGTCTCGGAGGAGGGGCTCCGCAGGAACATACGCCGCTTCCAGAGGAGCTTCGAGCAGGGCTGGCCGGACGGTCCGGTCAAGGTCATGCCTGCGGCGAAGGCCTGCTGGATATCTGCCATCCAGCGCATCATCGCCTCCGAGGGGTGCGGGTGCGACGTCTACTCGGCCGGCGAGCTCGCAGTGGCCCTGGCTTCCGGGTTCGACCCCCGGTTCGTCTCCGTCAACGGCGTGCCCAAGGAGAAGGACCACATCTTCAATGCCGTCAAGGAAGGCGCGTGCATCACCATCGACGGGGCCGAGGAGATCGAGGTGGTGGAGCAGGCCGCTTCTGAGCTGAACACCACCGCGAAGGTCCGCCTGAGGCTGAAACCCGTCCTCTCGGGCTTCACCGAGTACAGCGACTTCGTTCCCACCGGCCCCCTGTCCACGGACATCGCGGCCATGGCCTACAAGGGGGGCATGCCCCGGGAAGCCATCATCGCCATCGGGAAGCGGGCGCTGCGCTCGAAACACATCGAGGTGACGGGCTTCCACCAGCACCACGGACGCCACCGCGCCTCCACGCGCTACTGGGAAGAGCAGATGAAGTCCTATGCCCGGGAGATCGGCATCGTGAGCAAGGCGCTGGGCGGGCTTCAGCCCAGGGAGATCGACATCGGCGGCGGGTTCGCCTGTCCCCGGGACCCGTTCGGGTCCGAGATCAGGTTCAGCGAGCCCTACGAGTACCTCGCCCTCTACGGGATCTCGAAGGCCCTTGCCCCCTTCCCGAAGCTCAGGTACCGGGTGCTCTCCCGGATCGTGGACAAGTTCATCCTCTTCAACCCGGAACGGCAGATGGCGCCGACCATCGAGGAGTATGCCGCAGCCTGCACGGCCACCCTCAGGAGGGAGCTGCCCGCCCACGGCATCGACCCGAAAGGGGTCATGCTCCAACTCGAGCCCGGCAGGAGTCTGCACGGCGACACGGGCATCCACCTCACGAGGGTCAGGAGCATCAAGAGGATGCGTTTCCCCATCACCTGGAGCCACGCGGCGCTCGACACCACCGAGTTCTGGTTCACGGGGGGCCGCTACGAGCACCACGTGTACGACTACCTCTTCGCCAACAAGACCGACGCGCCCCTTACGGAAAAGATGGACGTGGTGGGCCGCTCCTGCTACGGGGACCGCATGTTCCCGGCCATCCTGGTCCCGGAAGACCTTGAGCCGGGCGACATCATGGCCATCCTCGACGTGGGGGCCTACCAGGAGGTCTCCATGAGCAACTTCAACGCCATGCCCCGCCCCGCCACCCTGCTCGTGGGGAACGGCACGATCTCCGTCATCCGCCGGGCAGAGACCCTGGAGGACGTGTTCAGGCGGGACGGGATCCCCGATCACCTGCTCTCGGGCCAAAAAACGTACGGCAGCTCCTCCGGGCAGGGGTAGCCTGGTCCGCCCTTGATTGTTAAGAAAGCAAAGGCCTGAGTCCTCGCCGGACCAGGCCTTTGCGTTGCACATAGGGCATCGACGCCCACCTCTGACGGATGCCCTCTTTTAAGGGATGCCCTACTTCTTCGTGTAGTCGAACACCCCTTTTCCGGATTTTCTCCCCAGGCGCCCTGCGCGAACCAGCTTGACGAGCATGGGAGCGGGCCGGTACTTGTCTCCGAGCTCCTTCTGGAGTCCTTCCACCACGTGGAGGAGGGTGTCGAGCCCGATGAGGTCACCCAGGGAGAGCGGGCCGATGGGGTGGTTGCACCCGAGCACCATGCCCTTGTCGATGTCTGCGGCGTTGGCCAGGTTTTCACCCAGGACGAAGAACGCCTCGTTGATCATGGAGCACAGGATCCTGTTCACCACGAAGGCCGGGGCCTCTTCCACCACGATGCATTCCTTGCCGATCTTCTTTCCCCACTGAAGCGCTATGTCCAGCGTCTCGTCGGAGGTGTCATACCCTCTGATGACCTCCAGGAGCTTCATGACCGGGACCGGGTTGAAGAAGTGCGTCCCGATGAACCGCTCCGGCCGCTTCGTGGCCGCGGCGATCTCGGTGAGGCTCAGACCGGAGGTGTTGCTGAAGAACAGGCAGTGGGCGGGCACGATCTCCTCGAGCTCCTTGAACACCTTCTTTTTGATGTCCATGACCTCGATGACCACCTCCACCACCACGTCGGCGTCGCTCGCCGCTGCCTTCAGATCCACGAGCGGCGTGATGCGGGAGAGGATGGCGTCCGCCTCTTCCCGGGTCTTCCTGCCCTTGGCCACGTCTGCGTCGAGGTTCCTGTTGATGATCTTCATGCCGCCGTCCACAAACCTCTGCTCGATATCCCGCATGGCAACAGTATATCCCGCTTGGGCGCACACCTGCGCAATCCCGCTGCCCATCAGTCCTGCCCCGAGAACGCATATCTTCCTGATCTCCATACTCGACTTCTCCTTCCTCACGAATTTGTCCCATGCTTGAAGCCGTTTCCCCCCTGTTTCCGAGCGGGTGGAACAGCCATGTCTTCTTGCGTGCTTTGAGCGTTGAGCATCTTTCATGCCAAAGGGGGAATACAGGTAATGATTTGTATTCACACTGTTTTACAGCTTCTCTTGTAATCGGGGGCCTCCGGCGGCAGAGGGTGTTTGACAAATTCTCGAAGGGGGTGTGCAATTTTATAAATCTCTCTCAATTCTTGGCGATGTATCCCTTTTCTCCCCCCTTGCAATTTTATTCCATCCTTCATAGGATAATCTGAACAATGATCAACCTTCTCGACCTCGACAAGCAACAGATGAAGGCTATGTTTCCGGACAGGCCGTACCGGGGCAGCCAGGTGTTTTCCTGGGTGTTCGGCAAGGCCGTGCCCAGCATAGGCGACATGACCAATCTCTCCAAGGCATTGAGGGAGGAGCTCTCGAAGGAGTACACCATATCCTACCCCGAGCGCCTGAAGGTCCAGGTATCGAACGACGGGACGGAAAAGCACGCCTACCGGCTCCACGACGGGCTGGTCATCGAAAGCGTGCTCATGCCCGAGAAGAGCCACTGGAGCCTGTGCGTCTCGTCCCAGGCAGGGTGCGCCATGGGGTGCGCCTTCTGCTATACCGCGACCATGGGCTTTCACCGCAACCTCGAGGTCTCGGAGATCGTCTCCCAGGTGCTCCACCTCCAGCGTGCCTATCCGGACCGGCAGATCAGGAACATCGTGTTCATGGGCATGGGCGAGCCCCTGCTCAACTACGGCAACGTCGTGAAGGCCATCGGCATCCTCACAGACCCCGAAGGCCCCCAGTTCTCCAAAAGAAGGATCACGGTGTCCACCTGCGGGATCGTGCCCGGGCTGAAGACGCTTCACCAGGACACCGAGGCCGCGCTGGCCGTGTCGCTCAATGCGCCCACGGACGAGGTCAGGCAAAGGCTCATGCCCGTCACGAAGAAGTATCCCCTGGCCGTGCTCATGGATGCGCTGAGGTCCTTCGGCCTCCCCAACCGCAGGAGGGTCACCATCGAGTACGTGCTCGTCAGGGGCGTGAACGACAGCATACGCGACGCCCGGGAGCTCATCCGCATCCTCCACGGGCTCAAGGTGAAGGTGAACCTCATACCCTTCAACCCCTGGCCGGGGTGCGCCCTCGAAGCGCCCGATCCCGGCGCGGTAAGCGCCTTCGAGGACGTCCTGAAGGACTCTCCCTACGCGGTGATGGTCAGGAAGGAAAAGGGCAGGGACATCCTTGCGGCCTGTGGCCAGCTCGCAGGAAGCACGGACAGCGGCGGGTGAAGGCCCGGTGACGCCGGGGCCCGGTGGCATGCCCTGTGCAGGGGCTGATGAGCGATGAAGATCGATCTCCACATCCACTCGAAGAACGGATCGGACGGCAGCTGGGACATAACGGACATCTTTGCCGAAGCTGAACGGCAGGGCATCGGCTTCCTCTCCATCACCGACCACGACTCCATCGCGGCCCAGGCACTTGCCGCGGCCCTCGCCCTGAGCTACGGCATGAAATACGTCACCGGCATCGAGCTCAACGTCACCTTCTCCCACCCCGAACTCCGGGGAGGCAGGAGCTTCCCTCTGGATTTCCTCGGCTACGGGTTCGACATCTACAACGAGGCCCTCATCAGGAAGCTCGAGAAACTCAGGTCCTACCGCATCATGAGGGCCCTGAAGATCTTCGACAACCTCAACCGGGAGTTCCGCAGGGTCGGGGTCCCGCAGCTCACCGAGCTGGACATGGAGTCCATCACGGAAAGCGCACACGAAAGCCTGGCCCGGCCGCACATAGCGAGCTTTCTAGTGGAGCGGGGGATCGTCCGGAGCAAGCAGGAGGCCTTCGACCGGTATCTCGTCAAGTGCAACGTGCCCAAGATGCCGCTCAGCCTGAAGGAAGCCTCCGAGCTCGTGAGGAATGCGGGCGGCAGGCTCGTGCTCGCCCACCCGGGCGACCCGAACGGAACCTCGCTCATGTCCGTGGACCCTGACATCAGGCACCACTTCAAGATCATCCGTTCTTCCATGCTCGAGTACATCGACGGCATCGAGTGCTGGCATGTCAGGCACACCGGGGGCGTCTCCGAGAACTATCTCGAGTTTGCCCGTAAGCAGGGGCTCATGGCAACGGGCGGGTCGGACTGCCACCAGAACCCCGCCATCATGGGCTGTCTGACCGTGCCCGAGTGGGTGGCAGGCCAGTTCGCCTGATCAAACACACTCCGCCGCAATACCGGGTTGTCCGGAAGCCCTGTATAGTATAATAAGCAGGGTATAATCACATATGACGAGGCGACATGCGATGAAGAAAACCCTGTTTCTCCTGTGTATCCTGGTACTGGCCGCAGGCTGCGCCACGAGCTTCAAAGAGAAGAGAGCCCTGTCGAAGCCCATGGTCACCATCGCCATGAGCAAGATCCAGGAGGGCAACATCCAGTCAGCCCTCGTGGAGCTCAGGAAGGCGGAGAAGGCGAACCCCTCCGATCCGGAGGTGTACATGGCGTACGCCTTTGCCTACCGTCAGACCGGGGCGTTCGACAAGGCGCTCGAAAACGCGGACAAGGCCATCTCGTACGCCGACAAACTGGGCCTCGACCACCCGGGAATGAAGAGCGACGCCTACTTCATGAAGGGCACCATCCTCATGCTCCAGGGCGGGAAGGAGGAAGAGGCCATCAAGGTCTTCCAGGCCGCTGCCGGGGACGAGCTCTATGCCACTCCCGAGCTGGCCTACAACAACATCTCCGGCCTCTATTACATTCTGAAACGCTACCCGGAGGCTCAGCAGGCAGCTCAGCAGGCCCTGACCAAGAACCCCCACTACGCCCCTGCCTGGAGAAACCTCGCCCTCGTGCACCTCGAGGAGGGCAACGAGGACCAGGCCATCGAGGCCATGTCCAAGGCCATTCACGAGTACAACGGGTACACCGAGGCGCACTATGACCTTGCGCAGATGCTCGTCAGGAGGGGCAGGACCAGGGAGGCCATCGACCACCTGAACGAGGTGGTGCGGCTCGACCCCACCGGCTCCTATGGCAAAAAGGCCCAGGAACGGCTCCAGGATCTGGTGCACTAGCCTGACGAGCGCAGGGAGATCTGGATGGCCTGAAGGCCCGCCGGGGTCATGCCCTCGAGGAGGGCGGCCTGTCCCAGCGTCCTGGGCCGGATCTCTCCAAGCCTCGCCTTGAGCTCGTTTGATAGTCCGATGATGCCCTCGAAGCGCATGCCCTCGGGGATCTTCACCCGCTCGAGCTCCTTGAGGCGCTCGATGTCCTTAAGCTGCCTCGCGATGTAGCCCTCGTACTTGATCCCCACCTCCACCTCCAGAGCGGCGAGCTCGCTGGTCCGGGGGATGAGCCCGGCATCCCTGAGGTCCCCGATGCCCACCTCGGGCCTCTTCAGGAGCTTCAGCAGGCCGATGCGCTCGCTTTCGGCCCCGCCCGTGGGCGTGACCGGCAGGTCCTTCGGGATCACGATGCTCGTCCTTTCGAGAAGGCCTTTCAGGGTACCCATCTCGCCAAGGACGCCCTGAACCTGCCGTACACGCTCCCCATCCACGAGGCCCAGGGAAGAGGCCTTGTCCGTGAGCCTGAACAGGGCGTTGGTCTCCCTGAGCATGAGGCGGTACTCGGCCCGGGAGGTGAACATGCGGTAGGGCTCGGAGGTTCCCCTGGTCACGAGGTCGTCGATCATGACCGCGATGTAGGCCTCGGAACGGTCGAGGATGAAGGGTTCCCTGCCCTGAAGCTTCAGGCACGCGTTGATGCCCGCCATGAGCCCCTGTGCAGCGGCCTCCTCATAGCCCGAGGTGCCGTTGACCTGCCCGGCGAGGTAGAGGCCCTCGACAGCCTTGGTCTCGAGCGTCCGGGAAAGCTGGGTGGGGAGGATGTAGTCGTACTCGATGGCATAGGCGGGCCTGATGATCTCGGCCCTCTCGAGGCCGGGCACGGAGCGCACGATCTCCCACTGGAGCTCTACGGGCAGGGAGTTCCCGAGGCCCGAGGCGTAGACCTCCCGCGTGGCTAGGCCTTCGGGCTCGATGATCACCTGGTGGCCCTGCCGGTCCCCGAAGCGCATGACCTTGTCCTCCAGGGACGGGCAGTAGCGCGCGGGCGTACCGGTGATGGCCCCGGAGTACAGGGGACTTAAGCCGATGTTGCTGCGGACGATCTCGTGGGTCCTCCCGGTGGTCCGGGCCAGGTAGCAGGGGAGCTGGGGCAGGAGGGAGCCCTTCGAGGAGAAGGACAGCGGGGTGTATTCCTCGAGGGGGTCGTGCCTGGTGAGGCAGGACGTGTCGATGGTGTTCATGTGGAGCCTCGGCGGCGTGCCCGTCTTGAGCCTGCCCATGGCGAACCCCAGGGAGGCGATGCTTCTGGCGAGGTCGTAGGAGCCTTCCTCCCCTGCCCTGCCTGCAGGGATCCTGCTCTCCCCGATGTGAATGGTGCCGGAAAGGAAGGTGCCTGTCGCGATGACCACTGCCCGGCACGGGTGGAGCGCCCCGGTGTGATCCATCACCCCGGCCACCCGGCCATCCTGGACCACGATCCTGTCGACCCTGGCCTGCCGCAGGTGGATCCCGGCCCTCTCGAGCCGGGACTTGACCGCCTGTTCGTAGAGCCTCCGGTCGTTCTGGGTCCTGGTGGCACGCACCGCAGGGCCTTTCTTGGTGTTGAGCATACGGTACTGGATGGCGGTTTCGTCAGCCGCTTCCGCCATGATGCCGCCCAGGGCGTCGATCTCCTTCACCAGGTGGCTCTTGGCGAGCCCGCCTATCGAAGGGCTGCAGGGCATGCGCCCGGCGGTGTCCATGTTCATGGTAAACAGCGCGGTGCTCACGCCCAGCTTCGAAGCGGCAAACGCCGCCTCGGCCCCTGCGTGCCCGGCGCCCACGATGATGAGGTCGAAGTGTTCCATGCTGTGATGATCTATTCCATATCCGTGGTATTTTTCAAGCCGGATCGCAGGGCCGCTCTCTTTTCACGGACCCCGGCCGGGGGAAGGACCCGTTCTTTCCGCTGTTTTCCGCTGCACTGCCTCAGGGAAGCCCGATGGTGCGCCGCCTCACCTGCAGGACATGAGCTTCGTGAACCTGGTCAGCATGACGGGATGGGCGAACATCCCCTCCACCCTCAGCTCGCGGGTTATGAACAGCTTCTTCAATACGCCCAGACCCGTCTCATCAAAGTAATACGGCAGGCCAAGGACGACGCTCAAGTTAGCGAGGTCGAGCAGGGTAGCCGAATCCGTGATGATGGATATCTTCGGATTCCCTACCCTGCCGCTGTGTACGATGAGCTTTCCCTTTTCGAAGACCATGGTCATGTCGATGTCCAGGTCCCGGGCCTGCATGTAGATATTGCCGTCCAGGGCATTGAAGTCGCTTTGCCGGTACGGTTTTGCGTTCAGATTGCCCCTGATGATGTCGGCGATCATCACGGGAAGACCCGCATCATCCATGCCTGGTGCAAGATCGATTTGAGCATCCATAGCACCTCCTGCTACCTCTTGTGCTTACGTGGATCGGCGATCACCATGCCTGCCTGAACACGCCGAGGATCTCTTCGGGATCGCTGATGACCTTGGGATTGTAGACTATGCCCCCCATGCTCATGGTGACATCGGCAGCCTCGGCCAGGGCGTCTTCCGGTACGCCCGCATCGCGGAGCCTCTGAGGCACTCCCATCTTCGTGGTGAACCCGGTTATGGCCTGTGCCAGCGCCTCCGATGCCTCTTCATCGCTCAATCCCCTTACCTCCAGGCCCATGGCCCGGGCTATGAGGGCATATCTGTCTGCGCAGCAATCGGCGTTGAACCGGACCACGTGGGGAAGGAGGATGCTGTTGGCCAGCCCGTGCGGGACCTTGAACATGCCGCCGACCGTATGCGCCATGGCGTGCACCAGTGCTATCTGGGCGTTGTTGAAGGCGATGCCGGCCATGGTGGAGGCTATCAGCGCCTGGCCTCTGGCAAGGATGTCCTTCCCGTTTTCCACACAGACGGGGAGATACTGCGTGATCAGGCTGATGGCGTGAAGCGCCATGCCGTCGGCAACCGGCGAGCACGGTGTGGCATGGATGGACTCCAGTGCATGGCAGAAGGCATCCATGCCGGTCGTGGCTGTGAGCAGGGGCGGCAGCCCCACCGTCATGGACGGATCGAGGATGCCGACATTGGGGATGATGTTGTCTTCGCCGAATTCGAGCTTCCGGTTGTTGTCCTGGTCCTTGATCACCGCAAAGTAAGTGACCTCGCTGCCCGTACCTGCGGTGGTGGGGATGACGATGTGCGGCGTCTGGGGGCGCGACAGGCCCTGATATCCCGTATAATCCTGAATCCTGCCGCCTTCCTTCAGAACGATCGCCATGCCTTTGGCCGTGTCGATGACGCTCCCCCCGCCCACGCTCACCAGGATATCCGCGCCTTTGCCGCAGGCTATCTCGGCCGCTTCATTCACGAGGTGGAGGCTCGAGTCCTGGATGCATCCGTCGAAGACCCCCACGAGCTTCGAGCCAAGGGCCTTCTGCACACGGTCAGCCAGCCCTGCGGCGACAACGCCCTTGTCCGTCACCATGAACGCCCTGCTGCACTTGAGGGCGTCCACCTCCTGCCCCACCTCGGTGATCGAATTCTCTCCATAGATCAGTTTCGTCGGATTACGGTACACAAAGGAAAGTTCACGTTCATATGCCATGTTCGACCTCCCATTCAATGAGCACAGAAGATTACACGTTATATCAAGCTGAAGTCCGCAAGCAGGCTGTTGACCGTGGACCTGAACTGCTCCCTCTGTTCCGGGGTGAGCTCGTCCGGATACCTGCATCCCACCTCTCCCACTGTTTCAACCAGGCGGACAGCGGCCTTGACCGCACGCACGACGGTGGGAAGATCCCCCTTGAGCTTGAGTTTCCCCTGCATCATGCCTTTCACCACATCGAGCTGCTTCCTGGCCACCGACAGCCAACGCTCCACCGAGCCGGTGATCACGAAATCGCCCGGCTTCCCGACTTCACTGGACGGGATGTACCGAATGGACCGGCATTCACCGTTGTGCCAGAGATCCATCTTCACGAAGATGTCGTGATCCAGGCCCAGGGCCGGGTTGGCCTGCAGGTGGATGATAATCGGATTCTCCCAGTTCGGCAGCGCCACGGACTTGTACTTGGCGTCATTCTGGATGTACTGCTCCCACGCCTTCACCCATTCGGGCAGAAAGACGATATAGGGCTTTGGCTCGGACGCAATCCGCTCATTCGTCTGCCTGTTATAGGCCTCTTCCCATTCGGATGTCCCATACGTATACTGCATCTCTGTTCCTCCTTTGAAAAAATAAAGTTTTTATTGTATCAGTCGCGCCCTGCATCCCCACCCGTCAGGGCCGGATGCCGTAACACCGGTCAGCCGCCGCCGTACAGCTTGTCCGCAAGATCATGCAGGCCGCATCTTTCCAGGACGTCCCTGCGTGGAACACCATTGGCATCAAGCCCACGCAGCTCATAAAATTCCGCCAGCATCTTTTCGATGTCAGGCACCGAACCGAAGGTCATGCCCTCGTTCAGGGGCGTCAGGACATGGGGAGGCAGCATGTCATGGTCCGCCCCCGCCCCCAGGAGATTGGTGATGCCCCGCATCAGGAGCCAGATCTTTTCGCCCAGCCTTATCAGGTCGTCCTGCGAGAAATCCCATCCGGTCACCGTGCGGATCATGTCAGCAAAATCCTTGACGGAGATGCAGTCGTACACGAACAGGCACAGGCAGGCCGAGGTGGCCGGCACGCCGATATTCTGGGAGAGGACAACCATCTCCGCCTTGCCTTCGCTCGATGGCCCTTCATAATCGTTCTTGAAACCGGCTTCTTCCTGGTCGGTCATCCCCTGCTCGATGGTATGGCTCATGTGCTGAAGGTGGCAGGCGCCGCGGTATCCCACGGCATATTCCAGACCCATGCCGTGAAACCCTCGCGGGTCGTGGGCAGGCAGCTCGAGCCCCTTGACCGCGACGACGAACTCCTCGGCGCCCTTGCCGATCTTCTGCGCAGCCCTGGCCGAGCCTTGGGACAGGATATCACCGATGCCCTCGCGGAGCGCTATCTTCTTCACCATCCGGAGGGCCGCGTCGATGTTGCCCCAGGTGAGCTCGATGCCGTCCGTATCCGCCGTGGTGATGATGCCCTTTTCGAAGCACTCCATGGCAAAGGCGATGGTGGAGCCGCAGGAAATGGTGTCCACGCCGTACTGATTGCAGGTCTCGTTGGCCTTGACGATCCCCTCGAAATTATCATTTTCCATGAATGAGCCAAAGGTGCAGCAGGTCTCGTATTCCGGCCCCGGCCCCTCGTCGGTCCTGAACGGGCCTCCGTCCACCTCGACCACCCGTTTGCAGGCGATAGGGCACGCATAACAGGCATGCACCCTGGTAAGATACTGCTCAGTCATGGTCGGTCCGCCGATCTTCACCGAACCTTCGAACTCTCCTCTGGTCCAGTTGCGGATGGGCACATCGCCGGTGAACATCCCCGGGTCCATGGATGCGGCGGTTCCCATGCTCCGGAGGACCTGGGCGAACTGATTCTCCTTGATCTTCTCCAGGACGCGCTCTCTGAGGGCCTTGTATTCCTCCTGCAGAGCGGGAAGCACCTTGCCGGTGCCGGTGACCACGACGGCCTTGAGCATCTTGGATCCCATGACCGCGCCCATACCCGTTCTGCCGATGTAGTGGGCGTTGTCGTTGGCGATCGCCGCGAAACGGACCAGGTTCTCGCCGCCGGGCCCGATCGCCAGGATCTTCGGCTTCTTCGATCCCCCGTGCCGCTCCCTCAACGTCTTCGTTACATCGTACACCAGGCCGCCCCACAAATCGGAAGCGTCGCGTATCTCGACATTATCATCATTGATCAGGAGATATACCGGCTGCCGGGACTTGCCCCGCACCAGGATGCCGTCATATCCGGCGAACTTGAGCTCCGGCCCGAACGTGCCACCGCAGGTGCCGATCCCCCAGTATCCTGTCAGGGGGGAACGGGCGCACACCGCAAAGCGGGAAGTCCCCGGAAGCTGCGTTCCCACCAGCGGGCCGGTCATGATGATCAGCGGGTTGTCCTCCGACAAGGCGTCCGAGTCAGGCGAAAACTGGTTGAGAAAGAGATGGGCCGCCAGCCCTCCCCCTCCGAGAAAGCCTTTCAGGAGAGCTTCATCCAAGGGAAGGACCCGGCATGTTCCCTGGGACAGATCTGCTTCGAGAAGTCTTCTGGCATACCCTGATACGCAATTCCCCATAAGACCTCCTTTTCAGCTCTTTGAACGGCTCAAGACGAACCGCCCAAATCCGCAAAAGTGAATCAAATATAATTTACGAATAATAGCGCCATATGCCTTCGATGCAACCACATCAAAAAGAAAGATCTTTTCACGGTTTCACACGCGGTGTCCATCTCGACGACGAGGTTGTTGGAACATCAAGATAAGACTTATAAAAAGATTTACAAGATCAATATCAAGCGTGCCGCTTCATTGACCCGTGCACAGGGTGACACGATCACGCGAATGATGGAATACCGAAACCCTTCCCGGGCAGCGCTTCGAAGCCCTTTCTTTCCCATGGACCCTTGTTCGGCCTGTGAAAGTGAGTAGATTGCCTGCTGTACCATTATTATTATTTTTATTTAGTAGTATTCTCATAGATTGTTTTCCTATGAATCCCATTGTTTTGAATGGAGGTGCTATGCAGATGAAAGGGGTTTACCCGGAGATCGTCCCCGGCAGGAAGATATTCAAGACCCTCGTCACCCGGCTGTTCTTCTTCACCGTGGGCATGGGGATGCAGACCGCCTACCGGATCGACCCTGACGTGAGGAGGGAAATAGACAGCCTGCCAGAGACGTTTTCCTTCCTCATGGCCGTGGTGGGCGGCCCGAGCATGCTCATGCTGAAGCGGGACGGGGCGTTCCGGTACCTGGGCGAAAAGGAAGGCTTCCACGCGGACGTGGAGCTCTGGTTCAAAAACATCGAGTATGCCTACCTCGTCATGACCGGGCGCATCAGCGTGCCCAACGCGGTCTACCACTTCCGGCAGTTCGTCAGGGGAAGCCTCACCGACGCCATGGCCATCATCAGGGTCATGAACATCACCCAGACGCTTCTCCTTCCCAACTTCATCTCCCGTTTCTACATCAAGGAGGTGCCGCCGCTCACCCTCAGGAAGCTCAAGAACCGCGCGATCACATACTTCAACGTCGGTTACGGGGCCATCAGGCAACCGTTTCAATCCAGTGAAGGAGGCATGCCGTGATTTTCCGTAAAAAAGATGTAATGCAAGAATATTATGAGTTCTTTAACTCGGTCAAGATCGTGTCCGGGTACAGGGCCCTGGAGAACATCCCCTTCGAGCTGAGCCGTCTGGGCGCCAGGAAGCCCATCATCATCACGGACAAGGGCATCACGAATGCAGGTCTCATCAAGCACGTCGTCGGCAGCTTCGCCGGCACGGACGCGAAGATCGGCGCGATCTACGACGACACACCCCAGGATTCATCCAGTCACGTGGTGAACGAGATCGCCCGGATCTACCGGCGCAACGGCTGCGATTCCATCATCGCCGTGGGCGGCGGCTCGGCCATCGACACCGCCAAGGGCGTCAACATCGTAATCACCGAGGACACGGACGATCTCCTGCGGTTCATGGGCAACTACCGGCTCAACAAGCCCATGAAACCCTTCATCGTCATCCCCACCACGGCCGGCACGGGCTCGGAGGTGACCATGGCCGCGGTGATCGCAGATCCCGACAGGAAGCTCAAGATGCAGTTCACGTCCGATCTGCTGCTGCCCAGGCTCGCCGTTCTGGATCCGAGAATGACCATGAGCATGCCCCCGAAGATCACGGCGGCAACCGCCATGGACGCGCTTACCCACGCGGTGGAGGCGTACATCGGTCCGCAGAAGAACCCGGTGAGCGACTGCTTCGCCATCGCAGCGATCGAGCTCATCCAGGCGAACCTCGTCAATGCGATCAAGAATCCCGACGACAGGGACACCCGGCTCGCCATGGCCAACGCGGCACTCCTGGCCGGGCTCGCCTTCTCGAACTCCATGGTGGGCATCGTCCATGCCTGCGCCCACGCCATCGGCGGCATCTGCCACGTGCCCCACGGCATCGCCAACTCCATCATGCTTCCCCACGGGCTCGAATTCTACATCGAGAAGTCCCCCAGGGTGAAGGCCCGGACAAAGGCCCATATCGAGAAGCTCCTGCTTTCGCTCAGGGGCCCTGAGGAGTACGTGAAGACGCCGGCGGAACGCAGGGCTCAGGCGAGCGTGGCAGCCATCAGGGAGATCTCCAGGGAGATGGGGGCCCTCGCGGACATGCCCGCATCCCTGAGGCAGGCGGCGGTCCCCGAAGACAGGCTCGAAGAGATTGCGAGGGCGGCGCTCAATGACGGCGCCATCGCGTTCAGCCCGGTGGAAGTGGGCTACGACGAAGCCCTGCGGGTCCTGAAAGCCGCCTGGTGACGGGCATCATGGGCCATGCCTTACGCCACCGGTTCCTGGGAAGGGGGGCATGGGCGCCAGGAAGCGCAAGGCCATTCTCAGGGCGGAGCCCCTGCTTCGGCCTACTCCGGCTCCGGATCCGCAGACGCTGTTTCCCGGAGGATCCTCTCCCAGATCTCGTCGAGCCCGAGCCTCGAATGGGCCGAGGCTAGGATCGGGTCCATGCCCGAGGCCTCCCTGATCTCCCTGATGCGCTTGACGCGGGCGCTGTAGGGGAGCTTGTCCGCCTTCGTGACGATGAGGACCGGGGTGATGGCGGCCTTGCGGGCGAGGTCGAGGATCAGGAACTCCTCCGATTCGAGGTTGCGCCTGACGTCGTTGAGGATCAAAAGGAGCTTCAGGTCGCGGTTGCCTTCGAAGTAACGGGAGGCAAGCTCGTCCCACGCGGTCTTCATGCCCTGGGGGACCCGGGCGTAGCCGTAGCCCGGCAGGTCCACCATGTAGATGGAAGGGGCCTCCACCAGGTCCACGCGGAAGAAGTTGATGTTCCTGGTCTTGCCGGGCTGCTTGCTCGTCTTGACCAGGGACTTGCGGTTCAGGAGCGCATTGATCAGCGACGACTTGCCCACGTTGGAGCGTCCGGCAAAGGCTATCTGGGGCAGGCCCGGGAGCTTGTCGTACACCGTACCCGCGTACTGGGCGTCCCTGATCTTCGGCATCATAGGGTGTGGAGGTATCGGGCAACCCGCGCGATGCCCTCTTTGATGTTCTCCTCCGAATTAGCGTAGGAGAATCTGAGGTAGCCCTGCGCGCCCGGGCCGAAGTCGATGCCCGGGGTGACGCCCACGCCGGTGGCTTCGAGGATGTCCATGGCGAAGCGGTGCGAGTCGTCCGTCCACTCCTTCATGTTCACCAGCACATAGAAGGCCCCTGTGGGCTCCACCTCCACCGTGAACCCATGCCTATCCATCTCCTGGAGCATGGTCAGCCGCCTGCCAGCAAAGATCCGCCTCATGCGCTCGACATCCTCCCGGGCCTCGGTGAGCGCGGCGACACCTCCCCACTGGGCCACGGAAGGGGCGCAGATCATGAGGTTCTGCTGGATCTTCTGGGCCGTCCTGATGAGGTTCTTCGGAAAGACCGCCCACCCGAGCCTCCATCCGGTCATGGCCCAGGCCTTCGAGAACCCGTTGATCACGATGGCGTTGTCCGTGTACTCGAGGACCGTGTGCTGCTCACCGGCATAGACGAGCCCGTGGTAGATCTCGTCGGAGATGATGGGCAGGCCGAGCCCTGCGAGCTCCCTCATGTGGGCGTCGTCGAGGCAGATCCCCGTAGGGTTTGCCGGCGAGTTGACGACCATGGCCTTCACCTTTGGCGACATGGCCGCCTTCACCTTGTCCGGGTTGAGCTGGAACGCGTCGCTGCTCCCGGTGGGGATGAGCAGCGGAGAGGCGCCCAGGATCCGGATGAAGTTGGGATAGCACGCATAGTGGGGGTCGGTGAGGATGATCCTGTCACCCGGGTCCACCAGGCAGGCGATGGCGGTGAGCAGCGCAGGCGACGAACCCGCGGTCACCATCACCTGGCCGGGGTCGATCGTGACGCCGTAGGTCCTTTGGTAGTGCCCGCAGATCGCCTCCCTGAGCTCGGGTATGCCCAGAGAATGCGTGTAGTGGGTCCGGGCGTTCTCCATAGCGCTGGCGGCCGCCCTGCGGATGCATTCCGGGGTGTCGAAATCGGGCTCGCCCACCTCCAGGTGGATGACCTCCCTGCCTTCGGAAGCCATGGCATTGGCCCTCTCCAGCACGTCCATGACGAGAAACGGGGTGATCGATCGTATCTGCTGGCCGGTATCCATACTATCTCTATAACAGACGCAAATCCGGGGGGTCAATGTGTCAATGGCCCCATTGGGCGCGCGTTTGTCCCTTCCCCGGTCGACGTTCTTCTTTCTGCGTGAGAATCATCGCATTCCGCCTGGTTTGCCCACGGTTTTCCCTGTCCTCGTTCGGGGTCGGGGTCGGTATCGGTATCGGGGTCGATCCATATTCCTTTCGACCCCGATACCGATACCGACCCCGAATGCACAGTGTTCCATCGGACGCTCCTTCTTCGGGCGCAGGAAGAACATAAGCACCCCTGCCCCATGGAGGGGAAAGGGGGCGAACATCATCCATTACCCCCTACTCCCCGCCTTCGGCGGCCTGGTCTTCCTCGATGTCCTTGAGGATCTTCGTGACCTCCTTCTGGGTGGAGCGGAGCACCTGCCGCAGATACTGGATCTTCCTGGCAGCGGCCTTCACCGTTTCCTCGAGCTCGTCGATGGGCACCTCGCCCCTGTTCATCCGCTCGAGGGTCTCCTCGAGCTCCCCCAGCACCTCAGAGTACCGGCTCGTCTTCTTCATCGTGGCTCCTTGTCCAGACTACGCTCTTGAGGGTCCCCCTGAAGAGCTTCGTGACTATGGTATCGCCGTCCTCCACTTCACGGGCGTCCCTGACCACACAACCACGGCCGTCCACCGTGATGCTGAACCCCCTCTTCAGGGTGCTCGCCGGGTCCATGAGCCCTGCGAGGGTCTCGAGAAATCCCAGCCTTTCCTCCCCTCTTTCGAGGGCGGCCCGGGAGCTCTCCCCTATCCCACGGCTTATAAGGCCGATCCTGTCCCCCTGAGCCAGGAGCGCGAGGCCGGCGTCGCGGGCCATGCGGGGCGGGATCTCCGAGAGGGCAAGGAGCTGCCGGTCAAGGGCTTTTTCCGCATGGGTCCTGATGCCCATGACGGCCAGCCCGAGGACCTGATCCCTCTTCGCGAGGCTGCCGGCCACGGCCGTGTGGAAGCGGAAGGCCGTTCCCTGGAGGGCGGACAGCGAGGACACCATCCACGTCTTCGCCACATGCCCGAGCCCGGCGGAGACCGTCTTCAGCCTCTCGCCCCCGCCGGCGAGGAGCTCGCCTGACCGGTAGGTCAAGTCACGGCAGGCCGTGTCGAGAAAGGCCCAGACCTCGTCGGCAAGGCCGACATAGTGCCTCGCCACGTCCGTGGGCGTGACCCGGTAGGTGTGGGCGACCAGGTCTGCCACGCTCACGTCGATCTCGTGGCCGATGCCGGTCACCACGGGCTTGGTGCACAGCGCGATGGCCCTGCACAGCTCCAGGTCGTCGAAGGAGAACAGGTCGGTCCTGGCGCCGCCGCCCCTGATGATGGCGATGGACTCCACCTCGGGGCGCCCCTCGAGGGCCCGTATGCCCCTGATTACCTCGGGGACCGTGTTCTCCCCCTGCATGTGGGCGTCGAACAGGGTGATGGAAAAGCTGTAGGGGCTGTCCCGCACGATGCGCATGAAGTCGGCAAAGGCCGCAGATCCCTCGGAGGTGATGAGCCCGATGTTCAGCGGCAGCTCCGGGAAGGGCAGCCCCTTGTTCCTGTCGAAAAGTCCCGCGGCGCGCAGGGCTTGAACCGTCTGTTCCCGTTTCCTGGCAATGGCGCCGAAGGTGAAGGATGGGTCGATCTCGCTCACGATGAGCTGGTAGCGGCCTTCCTTCACGAAGAGGTCGACCCTGGCCTTGAGCTTGACCTCGATGCCGGAGTTCAGCTCGAACCGGGTCACCCCCAGAGAGGCGAGCATGGAGCGCCATTTGGTGTAGGAATTGCGGAAGAACGCACATCCGATCTTTGCCACGTACCCGTCCAGGGCCGCCGGTCCTTTCTCCACGAGGTCGAAGTACAGGTGCCCGGACTTGGCGTGGTATTTGAGCCCCTGGATCTCGCCCTGCACCCAGATCTCCGGCTCGAAGCACGACTGGAGAGAAACCCTCGCCAGCTCGTTCAACTGACTCACGCTCAGGCACGCCATTGCCGACACATAGCAGAAAGGGCCAAAGGGAAGCAAGGGGCCGTTGCTCCGATCCTTCTTGACTGCCGCAGGCGGTGTGATAAGAGATGACACACAGTGACTGAAGCGGACAACCGCCCTTGCCGCGACTGAGAAAGCTGGAGATGTTCTTGAAAGACTGCACGAGGGACCACCGCCCCTGGCCGGGGCGCCGTAACATGCGTTGGCGCGCCCCTGCGCGCACGGGGACCCGCCGGAATCCCGCATTGACAGCCCGGTCCTATCCATGTAGAAATAATACATTATAGTGTGAGGAGCAGACCATGGACTACCAGTTTATCAAGGTTGAGGTAACCGGAGAGATCGCCCTCGTGGAGATGGACCGCAAGCACGAGCTCAATGCCCTGTCATACGGGATGCTCTCCGAGATCAACCATGCGTTCTGCTCGTTTCTCCGGGAAGAGAGCACGGTCAGGCTCGTGATCCTCACCGGCGGCGACCGGTGCTTCTCCGCAGGCATCGACCTCAAGGAGGCCCCGCACTTCACGAGCGAGGAGGCGGCACGCTACTTCAACCTGGCCGTAGGCATCTACTCCATGCTCATCGACTACGACAAGATCCTCATCACCGCGGTGAGCGGCATCGCTTTTGGCGGCGGGTTCAACCTCGCCCTCATGGGCGACATCATCCTCGCCTCCGAAAGCGCCATCTTCGGCCACCCGGAGATCAAGTACGGGTTCAACCCCCTGCTCACCCCGCTCATCGCCCGCATCGGCATGGCGAGGAGCAAGGAGCTGACGCTCAGGGGCGAGCCCATCGGTGCGCAGGAGGCCTGTGCCATCGGTCTGGTGAACCGGGTTGTGGCGCCGGAGCGGTTCAAGGAGGAGATCTCCTCCTGGGCAAACCTCCTGGTCCACAGGTCCCCCGAGGTGGTGCGCGCGCTCAAGCGGACCTTCGACGTGGTGAGCCGCCTCGACGCGAAGGCAGCGCTGGAATACGAGCTCGAAATGTCGGCAATGCTCTTCAACATCAGGGGAGACATCCGGGACAAGATGAAAGATGCCATCCTGCTCAAAGAATCAGGGAACAAGGCTGCCTGCTGACCCCTTCGACCCGTACCGCCTCTACCGCATCCTCTCGGCCAGCTACGGGCCGTCCGGGTGGTGGCCCGGCGACAGCCCGCTGGAGGTGGCCGTGGGCGCAGTGCTCACGCAGAACACCGCCTGGGTGAACGTCGAGAAGGCCATCCTCAACCTAAAGAAGCACGGCATGCTCGACCTGGACAGGCTGCACGAAGCCGACGAGCCCACCCTGGCGTCGCTCATCCGCCCCTCCGGCTACTACAACATAAAGACCCGCAGGCTCAAGAACTTCGTCCGTCGGGTCTTCGACAGGGCGCAGGGCAACCTCGGCAGATACCTGGGCCTCGACGCCCCGGTTTTGCGGGATGACCTCCTCGAGATCAACGGCATCGGCAAGGAGACCGCGGACAGTATCTGCTGCTACGCGGGGGATAAGACCGTGTTCGTGGTGGACGCCTACACGAAGCGGATCCTCTCGCGGCACGCCATGGACGTGGGGCCGTGGGAGTACGACGAGATCCGCGTCCTCTTCGAACAGGGCCTGCCCAGGGACCTCCAGGTCTACAAAGACCTGCACGCCTACCTGGTGTTCGTGGGAAAGGAGTTCTGCCGTCCGAGGGACCCGCGGTGCGGGAACTGTCCGCTCACGGACTGGAATGGCCAGCGCCCGGTGCCTGCGGAAAAAAATCCTGGTTTGCGGCGTTGAACCTGTGATACCATTCAAGCCATGAAAAACGATTCCTTCACCAGTCTGATCATACTCCTGGTGCTCTTCTTCGTGCTCCCCTCCCTGTTCAAGCTCCTGGGCCAGTACACCATGGGCAGCAAGGGGCGCCAGGAGAGCGGGAGCGCAGACGAAGAAGGAGATCCTACGAATCCCCGGGAAGAGATGCCCGTCCATCCGGAACAGCACCAGCCTCCCCGGAACCCCCTCGAAGGGAGCGGGCGCACTACGATATCCAACAAGCCCATCCATCCCAGGTGGTTCTGATTTCCCGGCGCACGGCGTCATGGCCGGGCCTGAGCACCTTACGCCGGGAAACGGCGGTTTATTGATCCGACACCTGTTGCCGCCAAAGGCATACGGCCCCATGCCGGGACCCCGCTTCAGCGATCTGTTTTGCCGGACCGGTAAGGCTACGAGGCGTCCATGGGCAGCACCACGAAGGGGATTGCCGCCTCGCGCATGAACCGCTCCGCGTAGTCTCCCCGGAGCCAGGACAGGATCCCCTTGTCCCCGTTGTGCGGCAGCACCACGAGCTCGATCTTCTTGTCCTTGATGACCTTGTCGAGCGTTTCGATGAGACCGCCCCGGATGACGAGCCGGTGGGCTGCGTCGATGCTGTCCCCCACCGCCTGGTGGCAGATGGCGTACACCTTGTCCCGGGCGGCCTGGATGACCTCGTCCTCGAGCTTTTCGATGTTGATGTGAGGAACGTAGAAACCCGCAGCACCCCCGATGTCGGTGACATTGTGGAGCACGAACAGCTCCGCATCGATTATCTTGGAAAGCTCGTACGCATACTTCACGAGGTATGAGCTGTACTTGGCCAGGTCGGTGTAGCAGAGGATCCTCTTGGGCTTCTTCATCGTTTTTCTGTTCATATCATTCCCCCTCTCGGTTGTTGTGTTCTTAAAAAGATGCAGTGAACATCAATGGCTGAAGATCGAATCGATCACACCCTTCAGGTCTTTGAGATGGAACGGCTTCGCCACGAAGGCGTCCGCGCCTTTTTCGAAGGCCAGCTTCTTGGCCTCGCTCACGGAGAAGCCGGTGATGAGCACGATGGGCGTTTCGGGATACCTGGTCTTGATCTCCGTCATGAGGGTGTACCCGTCCATCCTCGGCATGTGGATGTCGCTGATCACCACGTCCATGGTTTCGCTCTCCATGAACTTCAACGCATCGACCCCGTCACGTGCCGTGTGCACGTGGTACCCGAACATGCTGAGGAAGTCGGAGATCACGTGCGTGAGCTCATCGGAATCGTCAACAATGAGTATCTTCTTGCTTTCCGTCATTCGCGTTTCGATGCCGCCAGATCGATGATTTCGTAGTCCCTCAGCGTGGTGTATTTCCTTGTTTCCGCCGTTGTCGTCCGTGCAAGTTTATCCATCACTTCTTTTATTCTGAATATCTGATCTTCCATAACTTTCAAGGTTTCAAGGACCTTTTTGTTTCCCTCGAGCTCCGGGGAGATCTGGAGCATCTCGATGTTGCCCAGGATGATGTTGAGCGGCGTGTTGATCCGGTCGGACAGGGTGACCGTGGTCTTGGTGATGGCGCTGACCTCCTGGATGCGCTTCTGCTCCTGGCCGTAGCTCTGCATCTCGAGCGCCCTGCGGATGCGGATGATGAGCTCGTCCTCGTCGCAGGGTTTGAGCAGGTAGTCGTACACCCCGAGCCGAAGGGCGGAGACCGCGGTCTTGATGGACCCGTACCCGGTGATCACGATGACCAGGGTCTTCGGAGAGATGACCTTCACGTTCTCCAGGAGCTCAAGGCCGCCCATGCCCTCGAGGACGAGATCGGTGAGCACCAGGTGGTATTTTTTCTCGCCGAAGAGCTCCAGCGCCCGTTCGGCGGAATGCGCGTCGTCCACGTCGTAGCCGTGGCGCCGCAGGATATCCACCAGGGAATACCGCACGATCTCTTCGTCGTCCACAACCAGAATCTTCTTCTTTTCCATGTGTCTCTGCGCCCTATCTTGCGTACAGCTGCTTCTGGACTATGTCCCTTAAGTCCTTGATCCTGAAGGGCTTGCGAAGATAGGCCGCCCCGGTGGTCTCAAGGAACTCCTTGATCTGGTAGTCATACGTGTCCCCGGTGATGAACATGAACTTCTTCTTGAGCCTGGGCTGCGCCTTGACCGCGGTGCGGTAGAGCTCCATCCCGTCCATCACCGGCATCCTCAGGTCCGATATGATGAGCTCCCAGGGGTGCTCATCGAGGTGGTCGAACGCGGCCTGCCCGTTGCTGAAGGGCCTGACCTCGTAGAAGGGGCTCAGGGTGTCCACCATGAGCTCCAGGAGGTCTTCCTCGTCTTCCACCACCATGATCGTCGAGCGCCTCTCCTGGCCGACAGACGCGGCTTCGCACGGGGCGTCTTCTTCGCCGGCCTGCGTCCCCTGCTCCTGCTTATCGGCCGTCATGGCGGGTATCTTGATGCGGGCCACAGCGCCGTTCCCGGTGTTCTCCAGGGAGATCTCCCCCTTGTGCTCGGAGATGATCCCGTAGCAGATGCTCAGGCCCAGACCGGTCCCCTTGTCCTTTGCCTTGGTGGTGAAAAACGGGTCGAAGATCTTGGTCATGATCTCCTCGGGGATGCCCGGACCGGTGTCCTCGATGGAGAGGTGGACGTGGGTGTTGTCCTGGCAGGCCGTGAGGCGGATGCTGCCGGGGTTGTCGTCGATGGCGTCGATGGCGTTGTTGATGAAGTTCACGAGGACCTGCTCGATGCAGTTCATGTCGGCCCGGACCATGAGCGGCTCGGGGTGCTCCTCGCAATGGAGGGTGATGCCGCGCTTCTTCACGGTGGGCGTGTAGAGGCTCACGGTCCGCTTGATGATGTCGCGCATGTCGAACACGACCTTCTCGGGCGGCTTGTTCCGGGAGAACTTCAGCAGCGACTCCACGATGTGCTTGGCGGAGTTGGCTGCGTTGATGATCACCGAGAGCCTCTTCCGGTCCTGCCCGCTCATGGCCTCGGCATCGATGAGGTCAGCGAAGCCCAGGATGGGGGTGAGCCTGTTGTTCAGCTCGTGGGCGATGCCCGAGGTGAGCAGACCCAGCGAGGTGAGCTTCTCGGTCTGCATGGCGCGCTGGTCCATGCGCCTCCTGGCCGTGATGTCCCGCACCACCACCAGGACCTGCTCCGTGCTCAGGCGCTTGATGAAGAACTGCCCTATGATGCCCGTGACTGTGCCGACGGAGATGTTCAGCTCGAAGTCACGGGACTGGCCCGGCTGCAGACCCGGCAGGTGCCTGCGGATGTCCTCGACGGTCTCCTGGTCGAAGATGTCTCCGAGCGTGGCCGGCGTCCTGCCCAGGACCACGAGAAGCCGCTGGTTGCAGAACGCCACCGTATCGTCCGCGGAAAAGATGAAGATCATGTCCTCCGAGGAGTCCACCACGGAGATGTAGCATTCGGATATGGCCCTCAAGCTTTCGTCCTTCTGCCTCAGGAGGTCCTTGAGGTCGGAGTTCTTCCGCTGGAAGAGGGTGGAGAGATGGACCAGGGTGAGCATCTGGCCCACCAGCAGGCCCAGGAGCTCGAAGACCCTCAGGGTGTGGACGTCAAAGAAATTGGGGCGGGAATGGGAGAGGTTGAGCACGCCGAAGGTCATCTCCCCTTCCTTGATGGGGACGCACAGGATGGAGCCGATCTTCACCTGCGTGCCCGGGATCTCCTTGAAATAGGGGCTCTCCCCCGCTTCAGAAACGAGGATTGGCCTGCCCTCGAGCGCGCACATGCCGGCCACCCCCTCGCCCTTTTCCATGCTCACCCTCCGGGACGGCCCGTGGAGGTCGATCCCGGCTGCGGCCTTGAGCACGACCCGGTTCTCTTCCACCACGAACACGCTCGCGTTCTCGCAGCGCGATTCCCTGATGAGGACCTGGACTATGTACGCATAGAAGTCGTCTTCCGGAGACCCCCGGCGCACCTGCTCCGAGAGCTCGAAGATGCTCGAGAGGATGCCGATGGTGCCTTCGTAGAAATCCGTGGCTTTCTTGAGGAGGTCAAGCAGCAGCCTTTCCCGGTCGTTGGAAAATTCAAAGGGTGCTTTGAGTCCTGACACGCTATTTTTCACAGCACCACCGCCACTGCCTCTCAAAAGAGATTTTCAATTATCACATGGTTTACCTTATACCGCTGGAGGATGGTGTTGACAAGATCTTTATACATTTCCCCAAGATAGGAGCGAAGTAGCGAATCGTACTGGGAATCGCCGACTCCCATGCCCCGCTCGTGACGGCAGATCACGTGGTTGATGAGGTGCACCATGGCGCTTGCCCTGCTCACCGGCCTGTGGTGATGCCTGATGATCTCCACCACCCCTTCCGGGAAATGCCACGTCCTGGCCACCGCCTCGCCGAGGACCGAGTGGTCGGTGGAGAAAACCTGCCTCTCGAGATCTTCGTCGGGCCAGTTCCCCTCGAATTCGATGAGGGGTACGTAGGCCTCCGGCGCCTTGAACAGGAAGACCATCCTCCCCAGGTCGTGCAGGAGGGCCCCGGTGAACAGGAGGTCCTTTTCGGCCCTGTCCCGGCTCAGGGAAAGGGCGATGAGCGCCGTGGCGTAGGAGTGAGCCCACAGGGGCCTCGCGTACTTCGATTCGGTCTTGAGGCTGCTGATCACCGCCATGGACAGGGTAATGCACTTCACCATGTCCATGCCGATGATGAGCAGCGACTGGTGTATGCCGATGGCCCCCTTTGCATGACGGTAGAAGGGGGAGTTGGCGAGCTTGATGATCTTCGAGGCCATGGCCGGGTCCGCAGAGATGACGCCTTCGAGCCTCTCGAAGTCCGCCTCCTCGTCCTGCAGCGCCTCGAAGAGCCTCACCTTGCTGGCTTCCAGGGTCGGGATGCCCTCCACCTGCCTGCCCAGGATAAACGTGTGGTTCGCCTTGTCCATCGACATGCGTTAACGGCCCGGACGTAAGAAAACTTGAATGTTTCCTGGGCCCACGGGGCCATGGAGCCACCCATTCCTCAGGTCTTCTCCGGGCCCTTGCGCGCCCTGTTTCCCCCTTCCTGCCCTGCAGGACATTTTTTACTCATGTATTTTGAGCCGATTTCCGTTAATATAGCTCAGGAAGGCCCGATTTTCCTGTGGTGGAGCACGGGCAACGATACGCTTTTATTGAAAAACATGACTGACGCAAAGACGGGCAGGACAGTGAAGATCCTTCTGGTTGACGACGATCACGAGACGCTGGGCCTCATCTCCGAGTTCCTCGTGGAGAAGGGGTTCGAGCTCATCACGGCGGCCAACGGGGAGCAGGCCATGACCCTGGTGGACAAGGACGTTTTCCACATCGCCATCGTGGACCTGCACCTTCCGGGCATGACGGGCTCCGAGCTCCTGAAGCTCATCAAGAACATGCGCCCCCACATCCAGGTGATCATGATCACCGGCTACGGCACCATCCGGGATGCGGTGGAGTGCATGAAGCTGGGCGCATCCGATTTCATCACCAAACCCATCCTCCTGGACCACCTCCTCATCGCCATCGACCGCATCACCGAAGAGACCAGGCTCAAGGAGGAGGCCGAGCTCGCCGCCTACTACAAGACCCTGTCCCGCACCGACGAGCTCACGGGGCTCTACAATTTCCGCCACCTGGTTTCCCTGCTCAAGAGCGAGGCCACCAGGCACATCCGCTACAACAGGATCATGTCGCTCGCCATGATCGACATTGACAACTTCAAGAACTACAACGACTCCAATGGGCACGAGGAAGGCAACGAGCTCCTCACGCGCCTGGCGCACATCTTCAGGCACAACACCCGCAACTGCGACATCCTCGCCCGCTACGGAGGGGAGGAGTTCGTCATCATCTTCCCGGAGACCTCCCTCGAAGAGGCCATGGTCGTGTCGGAGAGGATCTGCAAGACCGTTGTGGTGAGCCTCGGCGTCTCCGTCACCATCGGCCTGGCGGGCCTGCCGCACCACACCGTGGATTGCAATGACCTGCTGAGAATGGCCGACCGGGCCATGTACTGGGGAAAGGAGCACGGGAAGAACCAGATCGTCATCTACAGCGATGCGATCGACACGTGCAAATAGAGATCCCCTGACCTGTTCGCGAGATTCCTCCTGCCCATCCCGGGCATCCTGAGCGTCGTCCCCGCCCTGATCCCTTCCGGAATGCTCACCCTGATCCTCTTCCTGGTGAAGCCGGGCCGGTATTCGATGGTGATGTGCCCCCCGCTCTGCGCGATGTCCACGGGAATGACGATGTCTTCGTGGATGTCCATGACGCTGTGGAAGAACCTCTGTGCGCTGCCGGCGGCGAGCTTCACGAGGGAGCGCTTCAGCACGTCCCGGGGGCTCCCTCCGGTGGCCAGCGCCTCATACACGATCACCCTGCTCACCATGAGGAGCTTCTCGAGCCATTCCCCCTTGATGGGCAGGTCATCGAAGACCTCCCGGAAGTCCTTCCTGGCAAAGATGTCCTGGTACACATCCTCCCGCTGGAAGCTGCGGCTCCGGTCCCGGTCGTAGCGCCTGCGCTTGTCGGCGTCGATGAGCACGCCGTATGCCTCGGTGATCTCCCGGAAGTACTCCACCGACTTGGGGTCGTCCCTGTTCACGTCAGGGTGGAACTTCAGGGCCAGCCTGCGGTAAGCCTTCTTGACCTCATCAGCCCCGGCATCGCGGGTCACGCTCAGAATCTGATAGTAGTCCTTCACCATATGCTCTCGTGTTCCCGCACACCCGCTCACCGGCGGGACTGTATGAAGACCTCCCCGGGAAGCTCGACCGCCGTGAGCGCCCCGCCGTACACGGCGCCGGTATCGATGCCTATCTTGTCGCTCTTCACCAGAGGCCTGGCAAAGGGGGTATGCCCGAATATGACCTTCTTTTCGATCCCGGTGGGGGAAAAGATGAATTCATCGCGTATCCATATGAAATCCTGGCGGTCCTGCTCGGCGATGGGCACGCCTGGCCGCAGGCCGGCGTGGACGTAGACGTACCGCTCGTCCTCGTGGAACCACTGCATGTCGGCATAGAAATTCCGGTGGGACTCGGGCATGGCATGGGCGACCTGGGTGTGGGAGACGAAGGGCTCGTGCCCGAGGTACGACTGGACCGTCCTCATGCCCCCGTTCGCGAAGAACACGGACCTGTTCGTACCGTACTCGAGGAAGTCGATGAACATCTGCTCGTGGTTGCCCCGCAGGAAGACGCAGGAGAACCGCTTCGTCAGGGAGATGAGATATTCCACCGTCTCGAAGGGCTTGAAGCCCCGGTCTATGTAGTCACCCAGGAACACGACCTTTTCGTCGCTGCCGGGATCGATCCTGGAGATGAGGTCTTCCAGCAGGTCCAGGCATCCATGGATGTCCCCGATGGCAAATGTCCTCTTCATGGTTCCAGGCAGGGAATACGGCATCCCTTGGTTCTCATCGTCCGGACCGTTTCCTATGTCCCCTTCCTGAGCTTGATCGTCTCGATCTTCAGCTCGGGGATCTTTTCCTGCGCCTTATGAGAGTTGGGGTTGATCTTGAGCGCGAGGCGGTACGCATCGAGCGCTGCGCTCAGATCGTCGAGCCTGCCCTTGCCCTTCTTTCCCTGCGCCCTCGTCTCGTACGCATATGCCAGGGTGATGGCCACGTCGTGGTCCTGGGCGTTCTTCAGGTACTCCCGCGAGGCTTCGATGATGCGGTCGGGCTCCTTCATCCCGACCGCCGCGCTGACGAGGCCCTTCCTGGCCTCGTTCGAGGGGGCGGCCTTGATGAGGGCATGATAGAGGTCGTAGGATGCCCGGTAGTCTCCCGTCTTCAAAGACAGCGGCGCGGCCCGCAGGAGCGTGTCGCGGTCACCCGGCCTGATCTTGAGGACCTTCCGGTAGGTATCGAGCGCTCCCTTGTCGTTTCCCGCCTTCTCGTAGGAGACGGCGAGGTTGTAGAGGAGCACCGGGTCCTTGGGGTTCAGGTCGACCGCCCGGGTGTAGTAGTCGGTCTGGGCGTCCGTCTTCCCGAGCTTGCCCATGACGTAGGCGAGCTGGGCGAACGCGTTCCTGTCCTGGGGGTACAGCGCGACGTAGCGCTTCAGGAGGGTCGCGGCTTCATCGTAGCGCCTGCCCTTCACCGCGTCCTGGATCACCGGGACGAGGATGTCCTTGCCCTTGGCTCGCCCTGCGTACGACTTGTAGAGCTCGAGCGCCCGGTCGTTCATGCCGGCCTGCTCGTATGTCTTCCCCAGGTCCGTGACAATGGGCTCGGAATTGGGCTCCAGGCCCAGCGCCTTCTTCAGGTAGCCCACCCGTGTCTCGAAGTCGCCATCTTCTCCGGCTATCATGGCCATGCGCCGGTAGGTCTGGGCGTCCCCGTGACCTTTGTCCACGATCTTCTGGTTGACGTCCATGGCCTCCTTGAGCCTGCCCAGCTTGACGTAGCACCGGGAGAGCTGGGTCAGGGCGTCGATGTCGTCCGGGTTTGCCTCAGCCAGCTTGCGGTAGATGCCTGCCAGGGTATCGTAGTCGTTCTTCGAGGACAGGAGCTCGTCGAGCATGACAACGAATTTCCGTTCTCTGGGGAAGCTCGCGTGGGCGCTCTTCAGGGCCGCGATCCGGGCGTCCGTGTCCTTTGCCTGCGTGATGCGGTCCAGGAAGTCCTTCTCGTCGAGATCGATCTCCAGGGGCACCTTGGTGATGGTGCGGTCGATGTAGGAGATCTCGATGGGGACGGCCCGGATGCCCGCGTCCATGAGCTGCCTGCGGACCTGGGCGGTGTCGATGGGCTCGCGGAGGTCGTCGTCCTTCCCGAACCCCACCACGTCTGCGGTGAGGTACGCCGGGAAGAAGGTGTTCGCCCTCACCCTGGTGATGACGATGGTCTCCTTCCCCGTGACCTTCAGCGTCTCTCCCGCCCCGATCGTCCTGGGGATGCCGTCCACGCTGACGTCCATGGAGATGAACCGCGGCGGTGTTCGGAACATGAATGATATCATGGCTTCCCGTATGGCGCCCACCTCGCCGCCCATGGGCACCAGGAGAAACAGGGTCAGCCCCATGGCGATGACCAGGATAACGATCAGGATGGCGTTGCCTTTTCTTCCCATACCTCGCCTTTTCTCGTGCTGGCGTTTGAGTGGGTTATTATCAAGGAATACATGGGATGTCCATTCCCATTTTCAAGCCTTGGCCAGGCTTGTCGCGGATGTGGAGGACCACACCTTGAGCCCGGCAGGAACAATATTATTATTTAATGATAAATACGCCGTCGGTGAATCTCCTGTGGAAAATCTTCCCCATGACTGCAGAGGGGTCTCGTATGAACAGGGGCGTGAGCCTCGTGGAGCTGATGCTGTCTCTGACCATAGGCACGTTTCTCATCCTCGTGCTCTTCTCCATGTACGCCCTGATCTCGAAGGGCTACCGTGAATCCAGGGACGAGTGGTACTGCATGCAGTCGCTGCGCAGCGCCATCGCGCAGATCGATGCGGACCTGAAGCAGTGCGCCCTGCTCCTCCCTCAGGACCTCAAGGTCGCCTGTGCCGACGGCTCGCTCTTCATCGCGGGCGCCCCGGTCACGTCGGGGTATCCGGGCATCTCGCTCCACTCGGAGAACTCGCCTCCCTACTACTCCGTCGTCCAGGGATCCCGCGGGACCACCATCAGCTTAGACAGCCTCGATGTCGACTCGCAGGGCAGCCCCGACTACTGGGCGGACCTGGGCATCATCTCCGACAGCGGCGCTTACGTCATCTCCCACGGTTATTCCCGGGGCACAAGCCCCATACCCCTGAAAAGCACCCCCAGGGTGCAGGCAGGCGACAGGACCGTCCCTTCGAACCATTACGAGCTCAAGGAGGACGGGCTCTACCGGAATGCCCAACTGCTCGCCGAGGCGATACGTGAATTCGATGCCCGGGTAACCGGCAATACCCTTACCATTCGTTTACTGGCCAGCCACAATGGTGAAAAAAAAGACATATCCCTCAGCTATCATCTGCAGTAACCGGGGATGGGTGCTCCTGTACATCCTCCTGTTCTGCCTCGTCATCCAGGGCATCGCCCTGCTCGCCGCTGGCTTCATTGCCCAGAACATCAGGGCGGGAAGCGTGTTCAAGTCGATCCTGGCCGGGAGGCACGCACCTGCCGATGCACAGCCCACACAAAAAGCCTCCCTGTACCGGGCACCGGAAGGGTGGGATCATGCCTGCTTCCTCACCGAGGTGACCGAGCGGGTGTGGGAGAACCAGTCCATGTTTTTCTGGCGGGCACGTGTCGGGAGCCAGCCCTCCCAGACCGTCCCGGACCGCAGTCTTTCCGGGTGGAGGCCCTCCATCATCCTCCTGGTGGACGACTCAAAGGGCATGCTCACCTCCAGCGGATACACCTACGACGAGGGAAGGACCTACCTCGAAAAGACCGGCAGGGAGATCGTGCCCGCCCGGGACAGGGACGATTTCACGAACATCCTCACCACGGCCGAAGGGTCCTATTTCCACGGCGCCTTCGGAAACGTGTCGAAGCAGGCGGTGGACATGTACCACTTCGGAGGCGTCACCCAGTGCTGGACCCAGGCCATGACCCTGCTCACGGACCTGGTGGAGGACATGGACCTGTGCCCCATCGCCGTCGCTACGGTCTCGAAAGGGATAGTCCAGCCCTTCACCTACGACCGGAAGGCCCTCTTCACGTCCCTGGAGAGCCTGCGCCCCCTGAACGAAGAAGCGAAGCTCGCAGAGGCGTGCCTGGCCATGGCGTCCCAGTTCCCTGGCACGTGCGCCACGTCGAGGCACATCATCGTGGCCACCACCGGCATCGCGGTCAACGACGGGAACGTCCCATCTCATATCCAGGACTTCGACAACGATAAAAATCCCCTGGACACGGTCGTGGGAGAGCGCTCGCACTGTCTGGACGATGTGGCCGCGTACCTGCGCACGAAAGGCATCACCGTGCACACGGTCGGCCCGGACACCCCCTTCCTGCGGAGTGTCGCCGCCAAGGGCGGAGGGGCCTACCTGCCCTCGAAAAGCACGTTCGAGCCTCCTGGCTCCTTCATCTGCCAGACGCCCTTCCTCTACAGCACGACAAAACGGCTCCCGGTGAACAGCGACCTGGCCTTCAAACCGGGCTGGCTCACGGTGGAAAACGCCGCATACCTGCGGCTCATGGCCAACCCTCCCCTGCATCTGGCCCCGGGCAGGAGCTTTATGCCCAGGGGCGTCTCCCCGTCGGCCCATGCTTCAGGGAACACGCTTCTCTGCCTGACCTCGCGGGACGACCTCCTCTCCATCGACATGGCCACGGGCGCCTGCTCCTGGATGGTGCACGGGGTCGGGGGGAAGGTCAGGGCGGAGGGCGGCCTCATCGTGGCGGGCCCGAACATGGACGGGGACATCGTTGCCCTGCGCGACGGGCCAGAGGTGAGCTGGACCTCAAAGGGCGATCTCTTCGCGCTGGGCAGGGGCATCGCCTACCTTGCCAGCGGGCCTGCCATCTCTGCATGCAAGGCCGAAAACGGGGAGTTCGTGACCGCCATCGAGCTGGGAAGCCCGGCCCGGATTCTCGAGTACGACCCCTGTCTGGACTGCGTGGTGACGGCATCGGGAACCGACCTGGTCTACGTCCTGAGCCGCGACCTGAAGATCCTGCACCTGCTCAACCCGGACCTGCCGAACCCCCTCGATATGCTCAGGACATTCACCCTGCGCAAAGAGCTCCACGTGGTCGCCGTTGCCGGGGACCACGTCGCCTGCATGACGCCCTCAAAGATACTCTGGAAGGCGGCGCTCGATTCCGGGACCTGCACGGGCGCCCTGGTCATGGACTCGAGGCTGTACCTGACGACATTCACACCCGGGGAGTGCGGCGGCATCGATTCCGGAAGCTCCTCGCTCCTGGTCCTCGATGCCGAAAACGGCGAGAGGATATCCCAGGCCGCCCTGTTCGGCTCGTACGCCTTCGGACCGCTGGTGGATCTCGATGCAGGCACGCTGGAATACACGAGCTGGAACATGGACTCCCGTGTGTTCGACATTCGGGACCTCACCGGGATCAGGCCCTGCCCGCTCGGCACGCGCCTGAAATGAGGCGTGGAGCCCGACCGCTCCCCCCCAAGGCTTTGTGCTTTCTTCCTGTGCCCGGTACGGAGGATCGCCCGATGGAACCCACTGCATTCGGGGTCGGGGGCGGTATCGGGGTCGAAAAGAAAATCGGGATCGACCCCGATACCGATACCGACCCCGACCCCGATGAAGGCGGGAGAAGGCCGTAAGCCTGCCAAGTGCAAGGCGATGACTCCCGTGCGTGGAGGAGAACGTAAGCAGCCCTCTCCCGCATGTAGAGAAGGGATCTGCTTTCCTTGACTTAACGGAAATTGAACAGACCCGCCCACCCCCGCCGGACACCCTGTCCGCTCGGCCGTATGTCAAATGTCCCTCATATTATTCATCATTCTTTCAAGATTTATAAAACGCGAACCGAAAAGCCCAAGTACGATCCAGAGAAAGAGAGAGGTACGATATGCTGAAATTCAGAGTCGGTAACAGGCAGGGATTCACGCTGGTAGAGCTTGCGCTGGTTCTCGTCATCGTCGGGCTCCTCATCACGGGCGTGCTCAAGGGCGAGGCGCTCATCGAGAACGCGAGGATGAAAAGGCTCGTGAGCGAGAAGGACGCCATATCCGCTGCGTACTTCACCTTCTTCGACCGGTACAATCAGTACCCCGGCGATGAAAGCCTCGCCACCGCACCCCCGAACGACGCCACGAACGGGAACAACAACGGACAGATCGTGGGCGCAGAAGTGCTGAACCTCTTCCAGGACCTGCAGAACGCCCAGATCCTGAACGGCAACTACGCCACCAACCTGCCCTCGAACGTGTACGGCGGGACCATCAGCATCCTCTGGAACGCTGCCCTGGGCTCCAACTCCGTGCAGCTCACCGCGGTCCCGGCCAGTGTTGCCGCCCAGATCGATCTCAAGTACGACGACGGGGTGGCGACAACGGGCACCATCAGGGCGAACGCCACCTACGGCGGGACAGCCCCCTTGACGCTCACCTGGCGACTCTAAGCATAGCAGCACCCACAGCGCCGGCCGATGCGGGTGCATCGGCCGGCCATTGTTCCCCTCCAGGACCTCGCACTATCCTCCTTGAACCCTTTCCGGCACGGCGCCACCTGTGGCTGCGGGAAGCCGCTTCCTTTCACGCCTGAGGTAAAGTTCTGCTCCAGAGACGTCGATGGGAAGGATAATCTTCGTTAAAAGAACAGGATATCCATGGAAAAAAAACGTATCGGCGATCTGCTCAAGGATGAAGGGATCATCACGGACCAGGAGGTGGGTCTTGCCCTGAAGGAGCAGAAGGCCACCCGGGAACGTGTGGGAGACATCCTGCTCCGCCTGGGTCTGGTCACCCAGACCGAGCTTGCCCAGGCCATCGCCAAGCAGTCGGACATCGAGTTCCTCGAATTGAGGAACTACACCCCTCCCAAGGAGGCCCTGAAGACCCTGCCGCTGGCCTTTGCAAAGGACAACGCCCTGCTCCCGGTTGCGGTGGAGGACAGCCTCCTCACCGTGGCCACGGGCGAGCCCGAAAACTCGAAGGTCATCGACCTCGCCTCCCGGATCGCCAAGAAGAGGATAAAGTGCATGGTGGCGTCCTCCTCCCAGATCCACCGCCACATCGAGAAGGACTACTACCTCCTGGAGCACCCCCTCGAAGACGAGATCGCCGAGCAGCTCGAGCACGCCAGGCACAATGCCCACGACGTGGACACGGAGAAGCTCTACCGGCTCCTCCTCATGTCCGCCATCAATTCCCGGGCAACGGACATCCACATCACGCCCACGAACATGACCACTCAGGTCCACTACCGCATCGACGGGATCCTGTACCCCTTCTACACCTTCCCGGTGGAGATCCACCCCAGGATCATCTCCACCATCAAGGTCAAGGCGGAGATGGACATCTCGGAGCAGCGCAAGCCCCAGGACGGGCGCCTGACCTTCGACTTCCTCAACGAGAGCTACGACATGAGGGTGTCCACCCTGCGGGTGTCCCACGGCGAGAACATGGTGCTCAGGATCCTGTCCAGCTCCGAGGAGCTCTACAACCTGAAGAACCTGGGGCTCGACGACGGCGACATCGGCAAGCTCAAAGACATCCTCCAGAAGCCCTTCGGCATGATCCTCGTGTCCGGGCCCACGGGGTCGGGCAAGACCACCACGCTCTACGCCGCCCTGCGGGAGCTCAACGCCATCGAGAAGAACATCGTCACCGTGGAGGACCCGGTGGAGTTCCAGTTCCCCCTCATCCGCCAGACCCAGGTGAACGAGAAGGCAGGCTACGTGTTCTCGTCGGCGGTCAGGGCCTTCCTCAGGCAGGACCCGGACGTCATCCTCATCGGCGAGATCAGGGACGCGGACACCGCCGCCATGGGCATGCGGGCCGCCCAGACCGGACACCTCGTCCTGTCCACCGTGCACGCAAACGACGCCGTGGGAGCCATCCCCAGGCTCAAGGACCTGGGGATAAAGGACTACATGATCTCCTCTTCGCTCCTGTGCGTCATCGCCCAGAGGCTCGTGCGCTCTTTGTGCCCGTACTGCAAGGAGCCCTACACATCGGGCGTCGAGGAGCACAAGACCCTCGGCATCACGCCGGGCACCACGCTCTATTCGCCCAGGGGCTGCCCCCAGTGCCTGCGCACCGGGTTCCTGGGCAGGATGATGGTGGCGGAGATCCTCCCGGTCACCACCGAGGTCGAGCGGCTCATCTCCATGGGGGCGCACCCCTTCGAGATCAGGGAGAAGGCCCTCGAGGAAGGGATGTACAGCCTGACCCAGGATTCCGTGCGCAAGATCCTGGCTGGAAAGACCAGCTTCCACGAGGCCAGGAGGGTCCTGCGCTGATGCTGTTCGTGTACCAGGCGCTCAATCCCGACGGCTCCATCACCGAAGACAAGGGGGAGTTCCCGGGCATCCAGAGCCTGATTGAGACGCTCTCCTCCCAGGACCGGGTCCTCATCACGTATAAGTCGAAGAGGTTCATCCTCTCGGACGTGCTCGACGAGATGATCCAGCCCGAGGTGACCAGGCTCGACATTGTGGAGCTCTGCGAGTCCCTGTCGTCCATGGTGGGCAGCGGCCTGCCGCTGCTGGATTCCCTGGCGAGCATCAGGGACACCATCAGGAAGGTGAAGCTCAGGAAGGCCCTGGAGCGCGTGATCGATGACATCGCCTCGGGGGAGTCCCTCTCGGGGGCCTTTGCCTCGCAGCCCAAGGTCTTCCCCAGGATGCTCGTGTTCTTCTGCTCCATCGGGGAGGAGACCGGGACCATCCAGGAGGCCCTGAAGAACACCGCGGACCACATCAAGCGGGTGGACGACATCGTGTCCCAGACCAGGAGGGCCCTCATCTACCCCTCGTTCGTCATCACGGCCATGGGGGCGGTGATGTTCTTCTGGCTCTTCTTCGTGCTCCCGAGCCTGGTGGAGACCTTCAAGCAGATGGGGGTGGCCCTGCCCGGCATCACGCTCAAGGTGATCCACGGCGTGGCATTCATGAAGGAGTACTGGTTCCTGTTCCCGATCATGGCAGCCCTGCTCGGCCTGGGCATCGTTATGCTCAAGAAGAACGAGCGCACGAACCTGCACCTGGCGAGGCTCGCATTCAGGCTGCCCGTTGCGGGCAACCTGCTGAAGTGCTCGTCGCTGACGCTCATGTTCTCGAACATGTCCCTGATGCTGCGCTCCGGGGTCACGCTCACGAAATGCTTCGAGATCCTGGAGACCACGTTCAGGAACCCGGCCGTCATATCCATCGTGGAAAGCATCAGAAAGTCCACGAACAGCGGGAATACGCTCACGAACTCCTTCTCGGAAACGAAGTTCTTCGACCCCATCACTCTGCGCATGATCTCCGTGGGGGAAAGCACCGGCACCCTGGACCAGAGGCTTGCCTATCTCACCGACCTCTACCAGGAGAGGACTTCCCGGTTCGTGGATGTCATGGGCAAGATGGTCGAACCCATCGTCATGGCGCTGGCGGGCGGGCTCTTCGTCTTCATCGTGGTCTCCCTCATCGGGCCTGTGTATGACCTGATTTCCCAGGTCCGGGGAGGCTGACGTGAGGAGACGCGGCACATCCGATACCAAAGGGTTCACGCTCATCGAGATGGCCTTCGTGCTCGTCATCGTCGGGATCCTGATCTCCATGGGCGTGGAGCTCCTGCCCATGCTCGTCAAGCAGAAGAAGTACGCCGATACCCGCTCTGCGGTGGCACAGGCCAGGACCGCCCTCATCGGCTACGCCCGGGCAAACGGCAGGCTCCCGCGGGCGAGCAGCAGCACGAACGGGCTCGAGACCGCGAACACCTACCGGGGATACCTCCCCTACGCCACCATCGGTCTGGGGAGCAACGGAAGGGACCCCTACACCCGAACGCTCTTCTACGCCGTGCACCAGGACCTCACCACGACCACCAGCGCGAACTTCTACTCAACGCTCGTCACGATCAGCTCCAGCCCCCCGAACAACCGGACCCTGTATGCCGACGGGGCCGCCGGAACCGGGTACCGGGCCGCGTTCCTCGTCCTGTCCTCGGGCGCGGACCTGCGGGTGAACGCCCCCAACGACGACAACAAAAACGGCATCGTGAACAACGGCGACGACCGCTCCTTCGCCCAGCCGGGCTCCCCGGAGACCGCAACGTACGACGATTATCTCGAAGCGGTGGACATCAACCAGATGATCGGCCTGCTGCCCCTCCCCTAGCAGAACAGCCTAAAGAAATGTTTCAGGAAATCCGAGAACAATGGTGATTGCAGGAGAGGTCTGCATGGTGATCGACATCAAAGGAACACTGAAGAAACTGAGCCCGGACAGGGCCGCCGGGGAGAGGAAGGAACGGAAGGCTGGTCTTTCCGTTTCCCTGGGTGAAGGCGAGCACAAGGTCGCACCGTACACCAGGGAAAAGGACGCAGTCCTTCTGCACGGCGTCAGGACCATGACCGATGAAGAGCTCCGCTCCGCCTCCCTGGAGGGGAAGCCCTTAGCGGTCTGCTTCTCGCCCCGGAGCATCTACGCGGACCTGGGGGATTTTTCGAGCGTGTCGGAAGAGGCCACGCAGGCGCACATAAGGTCAACCATCGACAAGACGGGCCTGTTCAACGAGCCCTACAGCATCTCCTACAGGAAAGTATACGACATCGACAACATCAGGGCCAGGTTTTCCTATCTCGCCATCCCGACGAGCGAGCTGGAGAAGATCTGCATCCTGGACGAGAACGAGGTCTTCCTCGACTCCTTCTGTCCGGTGGAGGCATTCGTTGCAGCCCTGGTGGGGCACAGGACCGGGGACATGTGCGTGGTGCTGTTCGAAGACGACCAGTACGTGCGGATCATCGGCACCAAGGCGGGCATCATCTACCACCTCATCGCCATCGGAAAGATGAACGCCTTCGACCTGACGGCCGAGACGCTTGCCGGGGTGAGCGAGATGACGTCCCTCATGAGGAACACCTACGCAGAGACCCCGAAAGCGGTCTACATCGTGGGCACAGGCGAGATCTCGGCGGCCGACCTCAGGGATGCGGGCATCGACGCGCAGGTCTTCGAGCCTGGAGAGGCTCAGGGGACCCCGCCCTGTACGGCGGAGCTCGTGGGCAGCGTACATTGCAAGGGCTACGATTTCGTGCCCCGGGCATACCGCGACACCAGGAACTTTTCGTGTCTGGCCGGCTATTCCCTGGGAATTTCAGCGGTCATGACGCTTCTGTCCGTCGTCCTGCTCCTCCTCGGATACGGCAACTACTCCCAGGCAAGGGAGTACGAGAACAGGGCGCAAGCGGCCCGGCTGGAGTACCTCAGGGACATGGGCGCCCTGGAGGGGCAGTATGCCCATGTGCTGAAGCAGCTCGACCCGAGCCGCATCAACGGGCTCATCTCCCTGTACCGGGACTTCCAGTCCGAGCCGAAGCTCTACGCCATGCTCGGCACCATCACCCGGGCCGTTCCGGCGGACATGGCCATCAGGCGCGTCGAGGTCCTGCGCTCGGGTCTCGAGGAAAACCCCCAGGGCGAGAACGGTGAAAGCGGACAGGCGCTTCCCCCCACGGGCAGCCCCATATTCCGCATCAAGATAGAGGGCACGATCTCGGCCCAGTATCCCCAGTCCAAGATCCTCTTCTCGACCTTTCTGACCGGGGTGCAGGAACACTACCCGGTCCTTGGCGCTTCATTCAGCCACAGCAAAGACCAGGCGAGCTATAAAGTCGAGTGCGAGGCAAAACAATGAAGCGTTTCCGGCTGGCCCTCATCGTCGGCGTCCTGGCCACGGCCTGCCTCATCTCCTCCTTTGCCTTCTTTCACGTCAGCCGGACCAGTGCCCAGTACAGCGAGAAGAAATACCTCGCCACCATGCGGGTCCGGACCGAGGGCAGGGCCTACCGGGAAAAGCTCGAAACCCTGGGCGTGGGCTGGGAACGGCTGGGAGAGCTCTCCCGGGAGAGCGGCGCGGACGTAAGCTACGACATCAGCATCGAGCCGAACGATTTCGGGGAGCTCAACGACAAGGTCATGTCCACGTATGAGCACGGGTTCTTCTTCCTGAAGCGGGCCGTGCTCGAAGGCACCCCGGAAGGCGTCCGCCTCGCCGTGTCGGGTTTCAAGAGGGGAGACTGCCGGCAATGAACCCGGGATTCAGGATCGTCGTCCTCTTCGTTTTCCCCATCGTGGCCCTCATGGCATGTGCGACCATCACCTTCTCGCTGCCCGAACCGAAGCCCTACGTCCCTGAGCGGCCCCAGTTCCTGAACGCCATCGACGGGCTTGACGTCTCATCCGGGGGACCCGGGGACAGCATCTCCACCGGGCACATCAGGAACGTGTTCGTGTGCGATGGTGTTGAGGCCGAGACGGTCCCAGAGGAACCGGCGCCTGCGGAGCCTGCTCCCCAGGCCGGAAAGCCCGTGTCCCGCGACCCTGTCTCGGTGACCATGGTGGTCGACGGCCCGAACGGCGGGTTCGGGGTCGTGAACGGAAAGAAGATGCATGTCGGAGAGAGGTCCGGGGAGTTCACCCTGACAGCCATCCGTAATAACTCTATTACAATCCGGTATACCGATGGAATCGAGGAGACAATCCATGTCAAAGCATATTAGCATCGTCCCGTACCTCCTGTGCGCAGCGCTCTTCCTGGGGGGCTGCACCACGACCAGGCTGATGGAGAAGGAGACCGAGGCCATCGAGAAGGAGACCGCCCGGGTCACGCCTCCTCTCCCCAGGGGACTGCCGGAGATGGCACCGCCGAGCGCGGATGAAAAACCCAGCCCCTTTGCGGGAAAGACCATAACCCTGTCCGCGGACAATGCCAGCTTCACGAACGTCCTTTCTGCCATTGCCGAGATCGCGGGCCTCGATCTGGTCATCGACTCCCGCCTCGTGCCGGAAGGCAAAGGGGGAGGCGCACCGGCCCAGCATGGGGCCGCACCGGCCGGCCAGGGACAGGTCGCCATGGTCTTGAACAACGCCCCCATCTACCTGAGGCCGGTGAGCGTGGCCTTCAACAGGACTCCTCTTGAGCAGGCCCTGGACACCCTGGCGGACTCGCTGAACATCTTCTACGAGATCAGGGGCCGCTGCCTCTACGTCAAGGGGACCGGCTCGCGGACCTATCACCTCAACTTCATCTCGTCCAACAAGGAAACCAGGGTGTCGGTGGGGGGCGACGTGCTCGGCGGATCGGGCTCGGTCGGTGTCGGGAGCTCCGGGTCCGGTTCGAGCTCGAGCTCCAGCTACCAGTCCACCTCGAGCCCCCTTTCGGGCCAGTTCTCCATCGAAAACACCACGACCACCTCCAGCAACGACATTTATACCCAGATCGAGCAGGTGGTCAGATCAGCCATGACCGAGCACGGGACCTTTTCCATGAACAGGGCCATCGGCTTCCTGGAGGTCACCGACCGCAGAAACTCCATCTCCCGCATCGACGGGTATATCAGGACCATCAAGACCTATTACAACTCCCAGGTGGTCATAACCGCGAAGATCCTGGAGGTGACCCTGAACGACTCGTCGAAGTACGGCATCGACTGGACCAGCATGAACGGGAGCATCCGGGGGTACGTGTTCAACCCCATCCAGCAGACGCTCCGGCTCCCGTCCACAAACCCCGTCCCCGCCTTCCAGATGACGGTGGCGAACTCGGAAAGCGGCTTCGATGCGGCGATCAACGCGCTGCAGGAATTCGGGAAGGTCAAGGTGCTCTCGAACCCGCGGGTGAGGGTCACCAACGGCCAGCCCGCCATGATCAGCGTGGGCACGAACACCTCGTACATCCAGGAGGTCGAGCTCACCACCACGACCACCGAGGGCGGGACCACCATCATCCAGCCCGACGTCACCATAGGCTCCATCTTCGACGGGATCATGATGGGCGTGCTCCCCTACATCGACCTCGAGAAGAACGAGGTGAACTTAAGCGTCACGCCCATCAAGAGCAGGATCATCAACCTCGACGAGAAGATCATCAGCGGCAACACCTACACCCTGCCCACGGTGGACCTCAAGGAGGTCACCACCCAGCTCAGGGTGAAGAGCGGCAACGTCGTGGCCTTGGGAGGCCTCATCAGCAAGGGCGTATCGGACGAGAGCACGAGCATCCCCATCCTGGGGACCATCCCCGTGCTGGGCTACCTCTTCAGCCAGAAACGGTATTCGGTCGAGACGAGCGAGCTGGTGATCCTCCTGGAGCCCGTCATCATCGAGCACTGAGAAGCCGTGTGCAGGGGGCCGCTCTCCTTACCGCCAGGACGACATGGATTCCCTGACGGCCTCCATCAGGGCCTCGTCCGGCCGGCCCTGGACATCCCCCAGGGAGATGCCGGGCTTGATCGCCTCCCCGTGGAAGTCCGACCCGGCGCTCGCCAGCAGACCCAGGGACAAGGCCAGGTCCCGCAGGCAGGACATCGTCTCCGGCCCGTGATACGAGCTGTACACCTCAATGCCTTGAAGCCCTTCGTGTTTCAGCTTCTTCAGGAAGTCCCCGCTCACGTTGCCCGGGTGCGCCAGGACGAGGACGCCTTCATCCCTGAGAAGGGACACGGTCTCGAACAGGTCCGGGAGCTCGGAGAGCACGGATTTGCCGAATCCTTCGAGCGCATAGTCCCGGTAGAAGTTCAGGTAGGGGGAATCGGACCGGTCGCCGCAGGTGTAGCGGAGAACCCTGGGATCGTCCGGATTGAGCGCGGAGAGCGCCCTGAGCATGGTCACCCCGGTGGGCACGGAGGCGCCCCATCCGCTGATCTCTTCCCGCTCGAGGCGGAAGCCCAGGCCCCTGAAATGCTCGAGCACCTCTTCCATCCTGCCCCATATCCGGGAGCAGGCATCGCTGATGAGGCTGCGGACGACCTTCCCTTCGGGGTCGAACCCGTAGCACAGGAGGTGGCGCTCCCTGCCCTCCCATGCCGTCGAGAGCTCGACACCCGTGAACAGCTCGAGACCTGTTCCGGCGGCGAGTTCGAGACCCTCGATACCGGCGGCCACCTCCATGTGGTCGCAGAAGGCAAGGGTGCTCAGGCCGATCCGGGAGGCGCGGCGGAGGATTTCTCCGGGAGTGTATTGCCCGTCGCTGGAATGTGTCGTATGAATATGGAGATCGATCATAGAAGACCCTTGTGCCCCCATACCACATCGGACCGGGGAAGGGAACATGAGCTGCAGATGGAGGAGCGTATATGAGAAATGACCGGTATCTCATCGATCAGATCAATCCCCAGGAGTCATGGCGCATCTTCAGGATCATGGCGGAGTTCGTGGACGGGATCGAGACTATGTCCAGCCTGGAGCCCGCCGTCACCATCTTCGGGTCTGCGCGGTCGAAGCCGGGGGACAGATACTACACCATGGCCGTGGAAACGGCCAGGCTGCTCGCGCAGGAAGGGTTCAGCGTCATCACGGGCGGCGGCCCGGGCATCATGGAGGCGGCCAACAAGGGAGCCATGGAGGGCGGCGGACAGTCGGTGGGGCTCAACATCGTGCTCCCCTTCGAGCAGCACCTCAACCCCTACACGAACATCCACGTGAACTTCCGCTACTTCTTCGTGCGGAAGGTCATGTTCGTCAAGTACGCCATGAGCTACATCATCTTCCCCGGGGGCTTCGGCACCTTGGACGAGCTCTTCGAGGCGCTCACCCTCATCCAGACGGACAAGATCAAGCCCTTCCCCGTGGTCATGGTGGGCACGGACTACTGGAAAGGTCTGCTGGACTGGATCCGGGACACCATGATCTCCGAGGGCATGATCCTTCCGGAGGACCGGTCCATCTTCACCGTGGTGAACACCCCCGAAGACGCTGTGGAGATCATCAAGAACACGAGGGTGCGCTGAAGCTCCGGAGGACGGGCCTTCCGTCTGTTCGGATCGAAGATGGTCTGCAGGAGGGCGCGGTTCAGGAGGCGAGCTTGTTCGCCTTCTGGAACGCGGCAAAGACCGCTTCCGTGGCCGCAGACCTGAAGCCCTTCGCCTCCAGCACGGCGATCCCCTCGATGGTGGTCCCGCCGGGGGAGGCGACCATGTCCTTGAGCGCGCCGGGGTGCCTGCCTGTCTCGAGGACCATGGCGGCAGCGCCCTTGAGGGTCGAAGCCGCGAGCTCGAGGGCCAGGTCCCGGGGCAGGCCCGCCCGGACGGCGCCGTCCGCCAGGGCCTCCAGGAAGAGGAAGCAGAACGCCGGCCCCGAACCCGACAGCGCGGTGACCGCGTTCATCATCCCCTCGTCCACCAGGACGCACCGTCCGACTGCCGAAAAGATGGCGAAGGCGGTCTGCACGTCGGCCTGCGTGCACGAGGGCGAGGCGCACAGGGCGGACGCCCCCTCCAGGACCAGGGCGGGCGTGTTGGGCATGACCCGCACGACCTTTGCTTCGCGGCCGATGAGAGCCTGGATCTTCCCGATGGCAATGCCTGCGGCGATGCTGATGACCAGCCTGCCGGCGAGCTCATCCCGTGCCCCGCTCAGGACCGTGTCCACCTTGTCGGGCTTCACCGCGAGGACGACGACCGGGCATGCAGCCGCCAGGTCGGCAAGCGCCGCCGCCACACCCACGCCGTAGGCGGAGGCGAGCTCCCTTGTGCGCTCGGTGCGGACATCGTAGATGGAGATCTGATCGGGCCTGTACAGCCCCTTTTTCACCATGCCCCCGATGATGGCCTCGGCCATGTTCCCTGCACCTATGAACCCGATCTCTGCCATAGCACCCTCCCTCCTCCCCTGTATATCCCTCCTTGCCCTATCTGGTCAATATGACTCGTCATGCCGGGAAAATCGGAAAAATCTTTCAACATATGAAAATCTATTTCCGATAATGAAGCTATGGCGAACTTCCTGAAAAAGATCAAAGGCGTGTTCTTTGAGGAAACGACGATAACCCTGGGCACCGGCCATACACAGAAGACCCAGCGGGTAAAGAATTACTGCTACGCCGAACAGAAGGACGACGACACCGTCGAGGTGAGCTATCTCGGGAACGAGGGCCAGCCCACGGGCATCGTCGTGAAGATGCCCTACGACGATTTCCTGAGCAAGTACACCTTCGAGCCAGACTTCAAGGTGAAGACCAGGGAAGAGCGGGAGCACGACAAGCACCTCGCCCTGGCGGAAAAGCACCGGAACCGCGGCGAGAACTTCTCTGCGGAAATGGAGTACACCTCGGCCCTCAAGATAGACCCGGAGAGCATCAAGGCCAACTTCGGCATCGGCACCCTCTACATGGAGATGGGCCAGACCGACAAGGCCAAGAGCGTATTCAAGAAGCTCTCCCATGTGGAGGCCATCTTCGAGGAAGAAAACAAGCACATCTTCAACGAGTTCGGCATCGAGCTCAGGAAGGCGAACATGACCGAGGAGGCCCTGGACAACTACCTCAAGGCCCTCGAGATCTCCCCCAGGGACGAGCACCTCTATTTCAATATCGCCAGGCTCTACTACAACGCCAGGGACTGGGAATACGCCCTGCAGTGGGTGGAGCGGTGCATAAAGGCCAATCCCACCTTCCGGGAGGCCCTGCAGTTCGCTGCTCTGATCCGCAGGGAAAAGGCCGAGGAAGAGGAGGCCGGCGGGAGGGCGGAAGGCGTACCCGCCCTGCGTCGGGTGAGCCCCAGAGAGGCCTTCCTCGCGCGCAAAGCCAAGAAGGAAAAAGGGGCTGCCGAAGCCGGCGGCAGGGAAGAAACGGACGGAGATGATGAAACCGTAGAAGAGTTCGACGAGGAGCACGGTCCTGACGAGAGGACGGCGCGCCTCGAAGGGTAGCCGACGCCCCGGTCCCCTGCCGCTCCACACAGGCCCGCCCGCCGTGATCACACCTTACTGGCGTGCACGACCCGCCACCCCATGCCCGATGCCGGATCAGAAACTGTCCGCGCTCACGCCTCGCTCGACAGACGCCGGTACACGGAAAGCACCTGTTCCCGGGTCTGCTCGCAGGTACCGCTGTTGTCGATGACAATGGTGGCGTACTTCCTCTTCTCTTCGATGGGCATCTGGGAGCGCACCTTTTTCAGGGCCTGCTCGCGGCTGATCCTGTCCCGTGCCATGAGCCGCTCCACTTGGACGTCTTCGGGCACGTACGCAAGGATAACGTCGCGGAAACCCTTGTGCATTCCGGTCTCGATGAGGAGCGGCACGTCACAGACGACCACGGTGCCCGGGCCGAGGGACTTTGCGGCCTCGACCTGGAGGTCCATCTCCTCGTACACGGCAGGATGCACGATGCCGTTCAGGAGCGCCCGCTTTTCCGGATCGCTGAAGATGATGGCGCCCATGGCATCACGGTCCAGCTCGCCGTCCGGCCCCAGCACCTCATCGCCGAAGGCGTCCCTGATGGCCTGCCAGACGGGCGTGCCTTTCGCCACCACCTCCCGGGCGATCCGGTCCGCATCGACCACCAAGGCGCCGAGTCCGGCAAGGACCCTGGCCACCGTGGACTTCCCCGTCGCTATCCCGCCTGTAAGCCCTGCAACGACCACGCCTTCCCCCCGATGACCGAGATGTTCCTGCCCGCCAGCGCCCCCTGCCTGCGGAAGGAGTTGAACCGCTCCGGATGGCACGAGGTGCACAGCCTCAGCACACTGATGGCGCCAGCATCGAGCCCCGCATTTCGAAGCTGGGAAGCGGCCGCCTCCCAGAGGTCCACGAACGTCGCCCCGTCCTTCCCCGTCACCGGCTCGATCCCGAGGGCCTCCACCACATCGGCCTTCACCTCGTAGCAGCACGGCCCGATGGCAGGCCCGATGCCTGCCCTGATGTCGCGGGCCCCCAGGGAACGCATGACGCCCACCGCCTTTTCCACGATCCTTAAGGCCAGCCCCCTCCACCCTGCGTGGATGGCGGCGATGACCGGCCTGTCTTCCGCCCAGGCGAGCACGGGGACGCAGTCTGCGGTGCGCACGCAGAGCACGTTTTCGACGTTCGTGGAGACAATGGCGTCGGCCCGGGGGATCTGCCCCGGGGACAGGTCTTCCGCCCGCACGATGATGTCCGAATGGATCTGGTCCATGCAGAAGACCGGGCTCCCCTCCATGATGCGTTCCAGCCTCGCGAGCACGCTGGTCGCGCCCCCGTCGATGCCTTCAGTCACCTCTTTCGTGCAGAACACGCCTTTCATGCGATTGGTATACTTTCTCCGGGGAAGCTTTACAAGGAAGAAGAAGGGGGCGGGTCGAGGCAGAGGATGCCGGAAAACAGAAGTATGCTGAGGGGCTCTCAGGTCCTGAGCCTGCATGCCCAGGGCCCAGGCATCCTCATTTATTTATTGTCGCGGACGAGGATGACGCACATGTTGCTGCTTCTGCTGAGGTCCCGGTGCGTGGTTCTCCCGCTCTTCAGATTGAATGCCGCTGGATAACCCGAAGCGTCGTAGCACCATACCGATTCGTAGGACCGGATGAACGAGCGGGGATGCCTGTAGAGAATCTTCATCTCTTTTTTCGTGGGTATCCGCCAGTCCGAATAGTGATCGTTTTTCGGATGGTTCATGATCATGTCGAGAAAGCTCTTGCTGTTGTGGGTCAGGAGCGGCTCGATGTTTTTCCCCCGCATGTGCTTGCGGTACAGATTCGCGTATTTCCAGTTTACACTGATGTAGCTCGTCTTGTTCTGCCACATGAGGCGTGACTGCCTGTGGAGGACCGTCCCGTTCGAATAGGTGACGATCGTGCCGTCGTCCTGAACCACGAGTGCCGACGCACCCCTGACCGGCAACACCCGGCAGTCGAGTTTATGAGAAGGAGGACTGGTCCTCGTGTCACACCCGGCGAATGAAAATACATTGTAGGTCTTGAAGTCATCCAGCTTTGACGTCCAATAAGAATAAGGTGAGCTGATGATGCTGTTCAGGATGCCACGTGCTTTCGAGGTTGACGTTCCCCAGTCCGCGTGATCGACGGCGCCCTTCAAGGTCCTGAGCTCTTCCGGGTGGGGCAGTCTCCAGTCGAGATATTGCCCGCTCTGGTAGGTCCTGCAGTAGATGACAGCCTCCCCCCACGAAAGGTCGTGCCCATTGTCCTGTTCCGCCCACATGAGTCCCGTGGCCTGGTCGCTGACCGTTCCGTCCGGATTGTGAACGAACCTCTCGTCCAGACTCCCGAAGCCCGGGAGCATGCCCCTGACCGCACCGCCCCCTTCGGGCCCCGTTTTCCCATCGGAACACCTGCCGCACCTCGAGCAGACGTTCCCCTCTCCACTCCAGTCATGCTCCTCGTCACGGACCTTCCCGCAGAGGGAACACGTGCAGCCGTTCCATGCATGAAAACCAAAGAAACACTGGATATGCATAGCATTCACCGCCGGTTACGAAACGATAGAATTATCAAATAATATCTTTAATATATTGACACAATTGTTCAGGAGGTTTCTCTGAAAGTCAAGCCCGATTGTCCGTGATCGCCCGGGGCGGCACCGGCTGCCCTGCTCAAGCCGGTCTCGCCACCTTCTTCTGCCTACTGCTTCTCCGTTTCGCTCCCTGCCGAGTCAGCCTGGTCATTTTTCTGCAGCTCTTCGGTCTCCTGCGGCTGTCCGGCGTCCTCTTTCGCAGCCGATTCAGCTTCCTGCTTTGCGGAATCTTCCTGCTGCTTCTCCGGCTCCTTGAAATACCTGTTCATGTCCGCCATGAGGATCCTGGCTTTCTTTTTGGCCACCTCGTTCACGAAGTTCATGTCGGAGTAGAGGTCCACCGGCGCATTGAGGACCGTTTCGAGGCTTCTCTTGAAGAGTTCCCGGTCCTGAACCTGACAGGCATAATATCTGGCATACATGACGTGAAACGTCAGGATGCTGTTGAACGAGCAGGAAAAGGCCTTGTCGAACTCCTCCTTGGACCTCTCCGGGCTGCCGCCCTCATCCCTGGGCTGCATCGCGTACAGGGAGCCCAGCATCGCATGGATGATGCCGCTGTTGTACGAGTCGTCGAACGAGCTGGCAAACTCCAGCATGGCGATCACCTTGGGTATGTCTTCGCGCGCCTCGGGCTTGTCCAGGTTGACGCTGATCCAGCCTGCCCAGTTCATTGCGGTCCAGAAGATGAGGGGGAAATTCTTCTTGTTGAAGCTGGCAGGCAGAGACTGCCTGATGTCGTGGGCTGTTTTCTTGTAGGTGTAGGCCTGGTTGAAGATCCGGTACCTCCTGAGCTCCTCCAGGCAGAGATCCCTTCCCTTGAGGTAGAGACGGCTCGCCTCTTTCGGGTCCTTGTCCTCGACATTGCAGTAGGCGTCCCCGTAATAGGCCCCGGACACCCTGCCGAACAGGACCGGGTCTTCGGTGTGAGGGTTGATGAGGGTGTCGAGGTACTCGAGGTAGGAGGGCATGGCGCTGCTGAACCGCTCCAGATCAGTGCTCGGATTGGATACGGCATAGATGTCCTCCAGGTAGGTCCCCGCGGGCTTCTCCTCATGGGCCTTGCGGTGGTGGCAGCCGGACAGGAACACCAGGGATCCGGACAGGAGCACCGTCACGGTGAGGATGAGGAACAACCGGGCAAACCGGAATGAACACTTGGCCATATAAACCTCCTCTCAGCTGCTCTGGGTACAATCCCTCTCAGGCTACCTCAAAAAGGTGATCGGTTCCAGGACTATCTGTGTATTTTTATCATCGTATGGATTATTTATCAACAACAAGGGAGGATGTTCAGGAAGGGAGGCGTGAAAGGGAAGAGCAAGCCGGGAGCAAAAAAAGAATGCCGGCGGCTTGAGGCTCCTGAATTTCTCTTCCCTGTTTCGCCCTCCGTCCACGCGCTCGTGATCCCCCACTTATCTTATTAATCTTGCAAATACTCTCCCCCTTTTGCATCTTGACAAGCATTGTTGGGGTGTGTCATTACTAAGCGCCTAAATTCGTAGACAGAGGTATCTGATGAAACGGACATTTCAACCACACAATACCAGGCGCAAGCGCACGCACGGTTTCCTCGTCCGTATGCGCACAAAAGGCGGGAGAGCTGTCATCAATGCAAGGAGGGCCAAGGGACGTAAGCGTTTGGCTGTATAATGTCAGACGAGAAATTCCCGAAGCGGGAGCGGCTGAGGAAACGACAGGAATTCCTGAGGGTAGAGGCGAAAAAGGTTCGCCGGCTCGTCACGCACCACATCATCATTCTCGCCGCTCCGAATTCACTGAATCACGTTCGTGTTGGCTTCACCGTGAGCAAAAGAATAGGCACCGCTGTTAAGAGGAATAGAATCAAGAGGCTCTTACGGGAAATATATCGCAGGAATAAAGAGATCTTCCCCCCTGGGTACGATATCGTCCTCATTGCGAGAAAACAGGATCAAGAAGCGTGCTACGAGATGCTCCTGCAGGAGATCCGCAGCGCCATGGGATCGCGGGCATGGGAAAAGATGTGCTTGTCATGATGATCCGATTTTACCAGAAGGCCATATCCCCAGGCCTTCCGCGGTCATGCAGATTCTGGCCCACCTGTTCGGACTATGCGATCGAGGCTATCCAGAGGTATGGGATCACCAAAGGTCTCCTGAAAGCCGCCATCAGGGTGCTGAAGTGCAACCCCTTCCACCCGGGTGGGTATGACCCTGTGTAGAGCATCCTAAGGAGACGTGATCCCATGGAAAAAAGGACGCTGCTGGCTGTAATCATCTCACTGGTAATACTCGTGGGGTGGGACCTCTTCATCATGAAGCCCAATGCCCCGAAGCAGCCCCCGAAGCAGGCTGCCCGGCAGGAGGCGCCGGTTCCGCAGAAGGTCCAGGCCCCGGCCGTCACAGCCCCTTCCCAGGCGCAGCCCCTGCCCGTCCCTGCCGCCCAGGCCCAGACCGTGGTCGTCGACACGCCGCTCTACCAGGCGAGGTTCAGCTCAGCCGGTGGAGCGCTCACCTCCTTCCATCTGAAAAAGTATCGGGAAGGGCTGGATCCCAAGTCGAAGACCGTCAATGTCATCAACACGCCCACGCCCGTGTTCGGGTATGGCGAGAATTTCACGGATGCATCGGTGGTCTATTCTGTGACGAAGTCACAGCCCGACAGCTCGGGCATCACCAGGGAGATCGCCTTCACGGCTCAGATCGGTCAGGGCATCGTGCTCCGGAAGACCTTTACCGTCGACCCCAAGACCTATACCCTGAACTACCGGATGGCAGTGGAAAACCACACCGCTGCGCCGTTCTCCATGGACATGCGCCAGTACATGGACGGGATCTACCGCAGCGATTTCGAGGCCTCCGGCTATTCGTTCGAGGGCCCCGTGCTGCTCAATGACAAGCACCTCGAGGAGTTCAAGCTCAAGAAGGTGGAGAATGTCGGGATTTTCCGGGACTTCACCGGCAGCGTCCAGTGGTTCGGCTTCGAGGACAAGTACTTCCTCAGGACGCTGATCCCCACCACTCCGGCGGGAACCACACTGACCATCAAACGGACCAGCGATACCCTGGTCAGGATGATGTACCGCTCCGGCACCACCACCATCCAGCCCGGCGTGAGCGTGCAGAAGGACTATCTCCTGTTCGTGGGCCCCAAGGAGCTGGGCACCCTCAAGGCGGCGGACTACAACCTGAACAAGGCCCTGGATTTCGGCTTCTTCGACATCATAGCGAAACCCCTGCTCGTCGCCATGAACTGGATCTACGGATTCACCAAGAGCTACGGGCTCACCATCATCATCCTCACCGTCTTCATCAAGATCATCCTGTACCCGCTGACCCTCAAGAGCTTCAAGTCGATGAAAGAGCTCCAGAAGATCCAGCCTCTCATGAAGGAGCTCCAGGCAAAGTACAAGGAGGACAAGCAGCGGCTGAACCAGGAGATGATGAAGCTCTACTCGGAGCACAAGATCAACCCCATGGGCGGGTGTCTGCCCATGCTCCTGCAGATCCCCATCCTCTTCGCCCTCTACAAGGTGTTTTATCAGGCCATCGAGCTCAGGCATACGCCGTTCCACATCTTCGGCACCTGGCTGCCCGACCTCTCGGCAAAGGACCCCTACTACATCACCCCGATCCTCATGGGGGTGAGCCAGTTCGTCCTGCAGAAGATGTCGCCTGCGCCGGGGGACGAGATGCAGCAGAAGATCATGCTCATCATGCCTGTCATGTTTACGGTGCTCTTTCTAAACTTCCCTTCAGGCCTCGTCATTTACTGGCTGATCAGCAACATCCTGTCGATCGCCCAGCAGGCCTACATTAACCGGAAACACACATAGGAGAAGGAAACACATGGAAGAGGATTACAGAGAATTCGAAGCAAAGTCTGTGGACGAGGCCATCGTCGCAGCAATGAAGACATTCCGGCTGGATTTCGAGAGCCTTGACATTCAGGTTGTTTCGGAAGGATCCAAGGGCCTCTTCGGCATAGGGACCAAATCCGCCAAAATCCTCGCCCGGCCCGCCAGGAAAGGAGAGCCGGCTGCAGCCCGCCCGGCAACCCCGCCGGCCGCCCCCCGGGAACGCCATGAGCACAGGGACCGGGATCACCACAGGGAGCCGAGGGAGCACAGGAAAGAGGCGAGGGAAGAGCCCCTGCCTCCCCGGGCCGCCGAGGAGCCTGACCGGGAACCGGTGCCGGTGCCCCGGGAGATCCTCGAGGAGGCGCAGAAGATCGTCAAGGACATCCTTGCCCTCATGAACATGCCGGCAGAGGTGCGTATCAAGGAAGACCATGTCGTCGAGGTCGTGGGAGACGGGTCCGGCCTGCTCATCGGCAAACGCGGCGCCACCATCGACTCCCTGCAGTTCATCGTCAATCGGATCCTGAACAAGGACCGCGAGGAACCCGTATACGTAACCATCGACACCGAGGGCTACCGGAAAAGGCACGTCGATCACCTGCGGTCCATGGCGATGAAGATGAGCCAGAAGGTCAGAAGGACCGGGCAGTCGGTATCCCTCGAAAAGATGAACCCGTATGACAGGCGCATCATCCACCTCGCCCTGAAGAACGATTCCCGGGTGAACACCAAGAGCATCGGGGAAGGGGTGTACAAGAAGGTGGTCATCCTCCCGAGGAAGTCATCGAGATCGTAAGCGACACCATCTATGCCGAATCCACGCCCAGGGGGCGTGGAGGCATCAGCACGCTGAGGATCAGCGGCAACCTGACGGGCCGGATCCTCGCCGCCCTCACCGGGCACGATTCGTGGCCCGCCCACGTGCAGATTCCCGTCGTCATCAAGGATTCTCAAGGAAGGGACGTGGAGAAGGCCATGGTCGTCTTCCATCCCGCACCCCGCTCGTACACGGGCGAAGACGTATCCGAGATCAGCTGCCACGGGAACCCGCTCATCGTCGGGCGCATCATGGGGCTCATCCGGGACACGGGCCTGGCCCGCAGGGCGGAAAAGGGCGAGTTTACCAGGAGGGCCTTCCTGAACGGCAAGCTGGACCTCGCCCAGGCGGAGGCGGTGGGAGCGCTCATCGAGGCCCGCAGCGAATCCGGCGTGGAGATGGCCAAGACCCTGCTCCAGGGCGGGCTGTCCCGGGAGCTGGAATCGATCGCAGCTGCTCTCCAGGGAGTGCTTTCGGAGATCGAGGCCTCGTTCATCCTCGAGGATGTGCAGTCGAGCCCCGATTCCCTCGCCCTCCCCGTCGAGCAGGTAGCATCCGACATCGAAGACCTGCTCAGAGGCGCGGAGAACGCCTCCCGGCTCTACACCGGCGTGATAACCACCATAGCAGGCCTGCCCAACGCGGGGAAATCCTCCCTGTTCAATGCCATCCTCGGGTATCCCCGGGCCATCGTCCACGAGGAGGAGGGCACGACGAGAGACATCCTCCGGGAACACCTCACGGTCTCGGGAATCGATTTCGTCTTCCACGACACGGCGGGCATCCGGACCGCATCGTCGGGCCCCGAGGAGATCGGCATCAGAAACACCATGGAGATGCTCCAAAAATCCCACCTCGTGCTCTACGTGGTGGATGCGACGGCCGGACTCTCCCCGGGCGAGGAGGAGTGGCTCAGGCTGGGGGAAAAGACCATTACGGTCATGAACAAGGCGGACCTCGTGGAGGAAAGGCCCCCTCAGGCAGGGGGGGACGGAGCGGTTTGGGTGTCGGCAAAGTACGGTTCCGGCCTTGACGACCTCTTTGCCGCCATGACAGCCCGCTTCCCGCAGGACCTGCCCAGGATTTTCCTGGAGAGGCACGCCTACCTGCTTTCCCGGGCACGGGAGAGCCTGATGCAGTTCCTGAGCTCTGCCCGTCAGGGCGTGACGCCCGACGCCCTGGCCATCGACCTGGGGTCAGCCCTGGAGAACATCAGGGAGATCACCGGCGAGGGCGTGCACGGAGACATCCTCGACCGCATATTTGAGCGGTTCTGCGTGGGGAAGTGATGGATCAGGCACTGACTCTCTGGATCGAAGAAGTGAAGCGCTTCAACGGGAGGCTCCACCTCGTGAGCCCCTCCCTGGAAGCGACCCTGCACGAACAGGTACGGGACACCATGGACCTCCTGGGCAGCGTTCGCGAGGGACGCATCGCCGACCTGGGGTCGGGCTCGGGCTTCCTGGGCATTCCCTACAAGGTCATGAACCCTGAAGCAAAGGTCTCCCTCATCGAGCGCAGCGGGAAGAAATGCCTGTTCCTTCGGCACGTGATCGACCGGCTGGGCTTGAAGGACATCGACGTGGTGGAGGCCGACCCCCTGAAAAGGCCTGTCGGGCCTTTCCCCGCCCTCATGTCCCGCTCGTTCTCCCCCCGGGAAAGCCTCGTCAAGGCGGTATTGAGCTGCCTGAGCCTTCCGGGGCGGTTCTGCTACATCCAGACGGGAGACCCGGAGGAGATAAGCCACCCGCAGTTCTCCCTGAAGGAGCGGGTCACGAGGGAATACGGGGGCTACCGGCTCAACCTGGATACGTACCTGGTCACTTCTCGCTGATGGGGATCCTGCGGGTCCGCTTGTCCCTGAGCTTGGGGAACGATATCTCGAGCACGCCGTCCTGAAGCCTGGCCTGAACGGCGTTAGTGTCCACCGGGTGGGAGATGCTGAAGCTCCTCCTGAACGAGCCGTACTGCCGCTCGATCATGTGGTAGCTCTCGTTCTGATTGTCGTGGGCAAAGGGCTTCTTACCCGTGATGGTGATCACGCCGTCGGAGAAGTCCAAGATGATGTCTTCCCGCTTGACGCCCGGAAGCTCTGCCCGGATGTACATGAGCTCGTCGTCTTCGAACACGTCAACCGGGGGGTTGCAGTGGCCGGGGAGCCGTGAAAGCCCCGGATCGCGGAGGCTTTCCTCGAACACCCGGTTCATCCTGTCCTGAAGGTCCAGTATGTCCCGCAAGGGGTGCCTTCTCTGGTAAGCCATACGTCACCCCTACTGAGTCATCTCGTCCACGTCGCCCTCGAGGGCTTTCCGGAGCTTGTTTTTCACGTTGTTCTCGATCTGGCGTATGCGTTCCTTGGAGATGTTGTACTGCCTGCCCAGGTCTTCGAGGGTCTGGGGACGGTCTGCCATGAGCCGCTGCCTGACGATGTCCTGCTCGCGCTCCGACAGGGTCGAGATGGCCTGATGGATCTGACCGTTGACCAGGGTCGCCCTCTCCTGTTCCATGACATGGTCTTCGGGATTGGAGCCCGAATCGGCCAGGAGGTCCATGAAGCTCGCGTCGCTGTCCTCGGCCAGCGGAGTGTCCAGGGACTGGTCGCGATAGGTGAGCCGGGTTATGATCTCCTCCACCTGCTGCGGGTCTGCGTCGAGGCGGGCGGAGATGGCCTGGGTACGGTCGGTGATGTTCCCGTCCACGACCGCCTCTTCGGCCGAAAGCTTGTTCAGGCCGTAGAAGAGCCGCTTCTGGAGCTTGGTGGTCCCCAGCTTGACCTGGGAGTAGAACTTCAGGATATAGTCGTGGATCATGGCCTTGATCCACCAGACGGCATAGGTCATGAGCCTGTTGCCTTTGTAGGGGTCGAATTTCTTCACCGCCACCATAAGGCCGATGGTGCCTTCCTGGACGATATCCTCTATGGGCAGCCCATAGCCCGCGTAATCCATGGCTATGCGCACCACGTTCCTCAGGTTGGAGGTAACGAGCCGGTGAGCTGCATCTACATCGTTGTATTCCTTGAGCCTTATTGCGAGGTCATATTCATCTTCCTTGCTCAGTACGGGAAAAGACTCGAACCGGCTTATCAGTTCCGAAATATTGTGGTGTTGTACTACTGGAAGATTCATCGTATCCATTCTCCTTATATTCGCAATCCATGTTTATACCGTTCAATTCATCACCGTCAAGTATCGGCTTTTTCAACACAATGTTTTAGATGAAAAAATTTCTTGAAGGGTTCAGGCATTCCGGGTAGTATATGTCTTTAACGCGGCTGGGGGTATGTAAAAGGGCATGAAATCTAGGTTTTTTTTATTCCTTTTCGTACTGGGCGTTGTACTGGGATGTTCCTTCACCCAGCAGGAGATCCCACCACCCCAGGGCTCTCCACCAGAACCGGGCAGTCAGGCACTGTTTCAATCCCTAAAGCCAATCTTAGCAATACACTTCGGAATTCCAGAAGCACTAGCAAAGCCGGTAGCAAAAACAGAAGAGCTTGACCTGAAAAAACCCGCGGGTGATGTCGAGGACGCCCAGCTTTCACCTCTGGAGCAGAGCGACCTGCACGATCTCGACTTCGAGATGAACAACAGGATCCAGTGGTGGGTCAAGCGCTACACGGGCCCTCTGAAAAAGCACTTCCGGGCCGAGCTCGCCCAGTTCGACACGGTGCGCCCCACCATGGAAAAGATCTTTGCGAGCTACGGGATCCCGAAGGACCTGGTCTACCTCTGCATGATCGAAAGCGGCGGGAGGCCCAACGCGGTATCCCCCGCGGGCGCCACCGGATACTGGCAGTTCACCGCGGGCACCGCCAAGACCTACAAGCTCACGGTGAACTCCTGGGTCGACGAGCGCAGGGACATGATCAAGTCCACCCATGCCGCGGCAAAATACCTCAAGGCCCTCTACGGCATCTTCAACGACTGGCTCCTGGCAGGGGCGGCGTACAACGCCGGGGAGGGCAACCTCTACCGGATCATGAGGAGCCACCCCGAGATCAACACCTTCTGGGACATCTCCCACCACATGCCCATCAAGCACGAGACGCTGGACTACATCCCCAAGCTCATCGCCACCATCGTCCTTGCCAAGAACCGGGCCTACTACGGGCTCAACGAGGCCGACGGCACGAAAAGCACCGTGGACTACGAGACGGTACGGGTACCGAGCCTCACCCAGCTTGAGGAGATCGCGAAGGTCCTGGGCGTGCCGAGCAAGGAGATCTGCCTGCTCAATGCGGAACTCGTGAGAAAGTGCACGCCCCCGTCCGAAAACGGCCACGAGCTCAAGGTGCCCAGAGGCACGTCGGAGACCGTTGTCGAGTACGTGAAGGCGAAGAGCAGCCGCTCATCCAGGGACACGGCCAGGGAAAAGAAGAAAGAGGGACCTCCGGATACGGCAGACGAGGGCGGAGAAGCCGCTGACAATGCCGTCGAGACCGCGGCAGACGCGACGCATACCGTGAAGAAGGGCGATACCCTCTACCGGATCGCGAAAAACAACTCTGTCACGGTCAAAGAGCTGATGCAGGCCAACGGGCTCGAAGAGGGCCAGGGCCTCTCCATCGGCCAGGAGCTCGTCATCCCCAGAGGCGATAAGGCAGGCAAGGGCCGGAAAGAGACAACGGAAACCCGGGAAGCCAAGGACCCGGAAAAATCCACGAAAAGTCGCACCCACGTGGTGGAAAAGGGGGATACCCTCAAGGCCGTCGCCCTCCGCTACGACACCACGGTGGACGCGCTCATGGAAGCCAACGACATCAGGAACGCCCGGACGATCCAGCCCGGGATGGTCCTGAAGGTCCCGGCCAAGGGGCTGAAGCCTTCCCCCCGACCCGTCCAGTACACGGTGAAGAAGGGGGACACCCTCTGGGGCATTTCGAAGCGCTTCGACGTGTCCATCGAAGACGTCAGGAAGTGGAACAAGCTCAAGCCCACGGCATCGATCCAGCCCGGAGACGAGCTCACCATCCGCAGGCAGTAGCCGCACGCGGGGCTTGCCTGCACCTACGTTCTGTGTTTATTCTAAGGGCCACAAGTACGAATCCAACGGCGCAGCCGGCAGCGGACCCCCGCCCGGCAGGGCCCTGGAGAAAGAGTGTTCCATGACCAGAACCACGTTCCGCAGCATCATCGTCATCACCATCCTCCTCCTGGCCGCGACGTCCGCCTTCGGGGCTTCCCCCCGCAGGATCGTCTCCCTGGCGCCCTCGCTCACCCGGCAGCTCTACGACCTCCAGAGCCAGGAGAAGCTCGTGGGGATCACGAGCTTCTGCCCGGAGAGCGCGAAGGGCAAGCAGGTCGTCGGCAGCCTCACCATGCTCAACTTCGAGAAGATTCTGTCTCTCAAGCCCGACCTCGTTCTGGCCAGCACGGACAGCAACAAGAAGAACGACGTCGAGAAGCTCAGAAAGCTGGGCCTCAAGGTGGAGGTCTTCGAGGGGTGCGAGACCTTTGCGTGCATGTGCCGCGAGTTCAGGCGCCTCGGGTCCATCCTGGGGAAAGAAAGTGAAGCGGACCGGATCATCGGCGACGTCCGCTCCCGGATCGACGCCCTGCGGGCAAAGCTCCCCACGGACGCGGTAAAACCCCGGGTGTTCTGGCAGATGGGCACGAGCCCGCTCATCACCGCCAGCAGTGCCACCTTCACCGGTGAGATCATCTCACTGGCAGGCGGCAGGAACATCTTCGGCAGCCTGTCGGAAAAGTACCCGAGGATCAACTACGAGGCCGTGGTGGCCAGGAACCCGGACGTCATCTTCATCGTGAGCGACATGGAGGGGACCGATGACGGGACCTCCTCCTGGTCGGTGTTTCCCCGGATCAAGGCGGTGAGCTCGGGCAGGGTCCACGTCATGAGCTCGGACCTGGTGTGCCAGCCCACGCCCGGCATGTACCTCAAGGCGCTCGAGGCCGTGGTGGCCAGGCTCTACCCGGGAGTCTCGTGAACAGGGGCCTCGTCCTCGCATCCCTGCTCCTCTTCGCTGTGACCAGCATCGTGCTCGCCCTCTTCACCGGAGGCACCGGGATCCCTCCGGCTGAGGTGCTGCGGGCGCTCCTCTTTCCTTCCGAAGACGGGGTCGCCCACACCCTCATCTGGGAGCTCCGCCTCCCCAGGGCCCTGACGGCGGGCATCGTCGGCGCTTCGCTGGCGGTTTGCGGGGTGGTGTTCCAGGCCATCCTGAGAAACCCGCTGGCAGAACCCTACACCCTGGGCGTGTCCGGAGGGGGCGCGCTGGGTGCCGTTGTCGCCATCCTCCTGGGTCTGGGCGGCCTGCCCATGGCCCTGCTCTGCTTTCTCGGGTGCTGCCTGAGCATCGGGATTGTGCTCGGCGCCGCCTACGCACGGAACTTCACGAACAGCATGCTCATCCTGTCGGGCGTGATCATGAGCTTCATCTTTTCGTCCGCCGTCATGTTCATCTTCGCCGTGGCGTCGTCCCGCGAGGTCCACGCCTCCATCCTCTGGCTCATGGGGTCCTTGAGCGCGCCGCCCGAAGGCTCCATGGCCATGCTTCTGACGGTCTTCCCGCTGGTGCCCGGGTTCATCCTCTTCGCAAAGGACCTGAACCTCCTGTCGCTGGGTGACGAATCGTCGTACCACCTGGGACTCGACGCGAGGAAGTCGAAGACCCTGCTGCTCCTGGCCGCCTCCCTGGTCACCGGGGTATGCGTGGCGGTCTCGGGGGTCATCGCCTTCATCGGGCTCGTCATCCCCCACCTCACCCGCAAGCTCGCAGGCGCCGACCACCACGTGCTCCTGCCCGCGTCCGTGCTGGCGGGGGCGGGTTTCCTCATCCTCTCGGACAGCATCGCCCAGGTAGTCATCAGGCCTTTGGAGCTGCCCGTGGGGGTGATCACCGGCATGGTGGGGGGCGTCTTTTTCTTGCTCTACCTCCTGAAGGCGCGGCCCGAGGAGGTGATCTGACGTGGGCATCCTGAAGGTCGAGGGCGTCACCGCCGGCTATAACACAACCCCCGTGATCCGGGAGGTCACCTTCAGTGTGCCCGAAGGGAGCGTGTTCGGGATCATCGGGCCCAATGGCGCGGGCAAGACCACGCTCTTCAGGACCCTGAGCAGGCTCATGAAGCCCTGGAAGGGGGTCGTCTCCTTCAAGGGCGCTGACATCGCCGGCATCTCCCGGAGGGACTACGCCCGGTCCGTGGCCGTGGTCCCCCAGTTCCGCCAGACACCGCCTCCCTTCACGGTCAGGGAGTTCGTTTCCATGGGCAGGTATCCCCACAGGGGGAGGCTCGCCCGCCTGAACAAGGAGGATGGCAGGATCGTCGACAAAGCCATGGAGCTCCTCGACGTGTCGACGTTCAAAGACAAGCTCGTGAGCACGCTCTCCGGCGGCGAGATGGGGCGGGTCTTCCTGGCCCAGGGCATCGTGCAGCAGCCCGAGCTCATCCTCATGGACGAGCCCACGGCACATCTCGACATCGGGCACAAGATCAGAACCCTCGACCTGATGAGGTCGCTCGCGAAGCGCACGGGCCTCACCGCGCTCATCATCCTACACGACCTCAACCTGGCGGGGACGTACTGCGATTCCCTCGTCATGATGAAGGGGGGAGGCATCCACAGCTCAGGGAGACCGGAGGAGGTCCTCAGCGAGGGGCACGTCACCGAGGTTTACGGGACGCCGGTCAGGGTGGGCACGAACCCTGCCACCGGGAAGCCCCACATCTTTTTCCTTCCCCAGAGCCCCTCAGGGGTGATCCCCGACTGAGCGGGAAGGGGCGAACCGGCAACTTTCCTGCGGGGCCGAGGGGGGTGGACGGAAGAAAATTTTATAGAAAACCTGGGGATCTAGTTCCTGAGGATCTCGACGACCTCGAACTCCCTCTTGCCGCTCGGGGTGTCGACCACCACCTCGTCATCGAGCTTCTTGCCTATGAGCGCCTTCGCCATGGGGGACTCCACGGAGATCTTGCCCTGGGAGATGTCGGATTCGTCAACGCCCACGATCTGATATACCAGCTCCTCGTCCGTTTCCGTATTGTTCAGGATGAACTTCGAGCCGAACACGATGCGGTCGGCAGGGAGCCTGGTCGTGTCGATGATCTCGGCATTGCCCAGCTTGTTCTCCAGGTCCTGGATCCTGCCCTCTATGAGAGACTGCCGCTCCTTTGCGTAGATGTACTCGGCGTTCTCGGACAGGTCTCCATGGCCCCTGGCTTCCTCGATGGCCCTGATGATCTGGGGCCTCTCAACCTTCTTCAGGCGGTCGATCTCGTCCTGAAGGGCCCGGTAGCCTTCTTTTGTGACGGGGTTTCTTTTCATATCCATCTCCACTTATAAAAAGAAAAAGATACCGGCAGGGGTCTCTGCCAGTATCGAATAAAAAATTAACACACCGGGCTTATAAGTCAAGAGGAGAATGCTTAAGAGATCGCAGTGTTTCCGAAATAGTACGCACCGTGCATTCATCGGGGTTGTATTGATGAGATTTTCTATGGTATGGCAGGGATTCAAGTAAAATTCATACGTAATGGAAAGGCGGAGGATAGCAATGGGAACGCAAGAAAAGATAACCTTGGAATTGGCATCGAGGACGGCCCAGAAGAAGAAGGTGCGCGCTCTTCGCAGGGACGGTATCATCCCTGCCGTTCTGTACGGGAAGGGCCTCGAGTCAACGCTGGTCCAGGTTAAGCAGAAGGATCTCGAGATCGTCTACCGGAAGATGCACGGTACCTCCATCATCGACGCATCTTTAGACGGGAAGAATATCCCGGTCCTCATCCACGAAGTCCACAGGGACACTCTGAAGGGTGAGATCCTGCACGTCGATTTCCTGAAGGTCGACCTCAACCGGGAGGTGACAGTGGAAGTACCGCTCGTCTTCGTGGGCGTGTCCCCGGCCGAAAAGGAAGGGCGGGGCAAGGTCGGTCACGAGGCCACCAGCATCTCCATCAAGTGCGTCCCGGCCAGGATCCCCTCCGAGATCGAGGTGGACGTGACAGGCATCGTGGACAAGCACGACGTGATCCATGCATCCGACCTGAAGCTCCCCGAGGGGGCGACGCTGGGCCATGGCGTGAGCCCGGACAAGGTGATCTGCCACCTGTCCCAGGCGAAGCTCGTCGAGGCGGCCGCTCCTGAGGCAGCCGAGGAAGTCGCCGCTCCGGAAGCACCCGAGCAGGGCTGATCGCGAACCCCTTCCACCGGATCGAAAACAACCCCTCGCCCTTTATTGCCTCCTGCCCGCAACGGGCTACGGAGGCAGGGGTGGGGGGTTTTTGTACGCTGACACACCTGCCGGTCCCTCCGGCAGACCTCAGCCCTTCACCATGCCCAAAGGCCTCAGGCGCGCCACCACGCGCGCAATCCCTGCCCCGGTGATAGTGGACACCACCTCGTTCACATCCTTGTACGCATCCGGCATCTCCTCCGCAAGGGTGGCCCTCGATGCCACCATGGCCTCGATGCCCTGCCCCTTGAGCTCGTCGAGGATGGACCTGCCCCGGGCGAGCTTCTTCGCCTGGCCCCTCGAAAGGAGCCTTCCGGCCCCGTGGCAGGCGCTGGAAAAGGTCTGCCCCGCGCCGGTGTCCCCGGCGAGGACGTAGGACATCCTCCCCATGTCGCCGGGCACGAGCACGGGCTGGCCCGTCTTCCTGAACCGCGCCGGAAGGCGCTCGTCTTCGGGGGGCAGCGCCCTCGTGGCCCCTTTCCGGTGAATGCACACGCGCCTCTTCCTGCCTTCGTGGATCACGGTCTCCTTCTTGGCGATGTTGTGGCAGCAGTCGTAGACGAGCCTCATGCCCAGCTTTTCCCAAGCCTTGCCGAACTGCACCTGAAAAGCCTCCCGGATGAGGTGGGTGATGAGCTGCCGGTTGGCAAAGGCGAAGTTTGCGGCGGCCGCCATGGCGCCCAGGTAGGCTTTCCCTTCCTGGCTTTTCGCCGGCGCGCACGCCAGCTGGCGATCCTCAAGCTCGATGCCGAAACGGCGGTTTGCAGCGAGCATGGAGTGCACGTAGTCGTCGCAGACCTGGTGGCCAAAGCCCCGGGACCCGGTGTGGACGAGGACCACCACCTGACCCTGGAACAAGCCGAAGGCCGCTGCGGTCTCCTGATCGAAGACCTCGTCCACCACGTCGATCTCCAGGAAGTGGTTGCCGGAGCCCAGCGTCCCAAGCTGAGGCTGACCTCGCTCGTAGGCCCGTTCGGACACGGCGTCGGGGTCGGCGCCCTCGATGCACCCGCCGTCCTCGTGGGCCTCGAGGTCCTCCCTCGTTGCCAGGCCCCTCTTGAACGCCCAGGCGCTGCCCATGGCGAGCACCTTCCTGAATTCCTTTCTGTCCACCCGGAAGGATCTGGTGCTCGACCCCACGCCGGAGGGGACGCTGGTGTAGAGAAGGGCCAGGAGGTCCCGCACGACCGGGGTCACATCGGCACGCGTCAGGTTCGTCCCTATGCAGCGGATACCGCAGTTGATGTCGTAGCCCACGCCACCGGGGGACACGATGCCCTCGTCGAGGTCGAAGGCGGCGACGCCGCCGATGGGGAAGCCATACCCCCAGTGGATGTCCGGCATGGCCATCGAGGGCCCCACGATGCCCGGCAGGCACGCCACGTTCGCCACCTGCCTGAGCACCTCCTCCCTGCCGAGGTCCTTCTCGATCGCCCTGCTCGCGTACACGAGGCCGGGGGCGCGCATGGGCTTCTGCTGCTCGATTTCCACCCGGTATTCGTCGAGGCGCCTGACTTTCAGCCTGTCCATGCACCCATCCTAGAGATCGAAGATGACCGTTGCGGTGAGCGATCCGCCCTTATCGACGATGTCAAGGCCGTGGTAGGTCACGGCCTTGATCTCCTGCTTCAGCCCGGTGCCTTCATATGCGCCCCGCAGGCGGGCGCGCACGCCTGTGTCCGTAAGGTGCTCCACACTGATGGACCCCACGCGCAGGTCTTTTACCGTGATGAGATAGAGGATTTCCTGGAGCCATCTCACCAGCAGATCCACCCGGTCGATGCCTTCCACGGAAACGTCCAGGGTGACCGTCTCCCGACGGCTGGCAGCGCCCAAGATATCCACGAGGGCGAGCCCTGCTTCCCTGAACAGACTCGACAGGTCGGAAGCCTCCACCCGTATACCTGTGTCCGCCGTGTGCTCAACGAGCTCGTAGCCCATGACCTCTCCTTTCAGGAAAGGAGCCCCGACTTCACGAGTTTTTCCTTGAGCGCATCGAGGGCCCGCCTTCGGTGGCTGCGGGCGTTCTTTTCCGCAGGGCTCATCTGGGCAAGGGTCTTGCCCATGACAGGGTCGTAGAAGACCGGGTCGTAGCCGAAGCCTTCGGTGCCCCTGGGCTCGTCGATGATGATGCCCTCGTAGCGCCCTTCGGCATGGATCACCTCCCCGCCGGGCAGCGCCAGGGCAACCACGCAGACAAACCGGGCGGAGCGCTCCTCCCTGCCCCTCAGCGATGCGAGCAGCAGAGCGATGTTGTCGCCGTCACTCGCGCCCTCGCCTGCAAACCGGGCGGACAGGATCCCCGGCCTGCCCTCAAGGGCGTCGACGCACAGCCCGGAGTCGTCCGCCAGGGTGGGCATGCCCGAGGCTTCGCACCAGGCACGGGCCTTGATGAGGGCGTTTTCCTCAAAGGTGGAGCCGGTCTCCTCCACGTCGAGGGAGAGCCCGGTCTCCCGGGGGGTGACCACGGTGATCCCCAGGTCGGAGAGTATTTCAACGATTTCCTTGATCTTGCCCTTGTTGTTCGTGGCCGCCAGGAGCTTCATGCGATGCCGAGCGCCTGGTTCTGGATCTTCATGAGCTCGGCGATGCCCTTTTCCGCCATCTCCACCAGGTCGTTCATCTGGCCCTTCGTAAAGACGCGGCCTTCCGCCGTGCCCTGGATCTCGATGATGCTCCCGCTGCCGGTCATGACCACGTTCATGTCCACGTCCGCCCGGGAGTCTTCCTCGTAGTTGAGGTCCAGGTAGACCTCGCCTGCGATGATGCCCACGGATATGGCGGCAACCTGCTCCCGGATGGGGTTCCGTGCGATGGCCTGCTGGGAGACAAGGGAGGAAAGGGCGTCCTTGAGCGCGATGTAGGACCCGGTGATGGAGGCCGTCCTGGTGCCGCCGTCCGCCTGGAGCACGTCGCAGTCGATCCAGATGGTGCGCTCGCCCACGTCCTGCAGGTTCACGGCGGCCCTCAACGACCTGCCGATGAGCCGCTGGATCTCGTGGGTCCTGCCCTGGGGCCTGCCCTTGGAGGACTCGCGGACCATGCGGGTGGTGGTGGAGGCAGGGAGCATGCCGTACTCGGCCGTGATCCAGCCGGAGCCGGTATTCTTCAAGTGGGGGGGCACCTTGTTCTCGATATTCGCCGCGCAGACCACGCGGGTGTCGCCCACCTCGATGAGGCACGAGCCCAGGGCATGCTTGCAGTACCCCCTCGTGATCTTCACCGACCTGATCTCGTCAGGCCATCTCTGGTCTGAGCGCTTTGCCACTTTCGGTTTCGAGATGCCTTTGTTCTTGAGTAATTCCTCGATGGAAGCCATTCATCACCCCGATCGTCTTTCCTTTGGCCAGATACTACGGGGAGAAGATTTCAATGTCAACTCCATAACCCCGGGGCATTGCTGCGCGAAGGGTTCCGCGGCACAGGGGGATCGCGTGATTCAAAGGCATGGACCCACAGGGCACGATGCGGTGGATCATCGCGTCCTCCATAGAAGACGCGAAGGAGGATTCAAGACTTGACACACTTGATTATACTCGGGTAAACCCTCTTAGGTGCGAAGGAGGTGATTGAGTGAGGGCAATCCGTTCATTTGTTGTGCTCATGGGGGTTTTCTTCTTCGTCCTTGCCCTGCTCGCCCCCTTTCTGACCATCGACGTGCCGTGGGCCGGCGAGGTCTGGCTCTTCCAGTCGATCCAGGAGCTCAGCCGCAGTTTCGGGCCTGTGCCCACCCTGAACGGCGCCCCCTTCACCGGCCCCGACCCCCTGGTCCCCGTGCTCCTTTCCACCCTGCCTTTCCCTGACCTCATGTCGCTGAGGATTACGGGCATCATGCTGGGAAGCCTGGTTGCCCTGGGCGTGTTCATCTTCTGCTCCTCGCTGTGGGACCTGAGCTCGGGCGTCTGCTCGGCCCTGTTCACCATGGCCACCTGGGGCTTCATCGCGACCTACGGGACCCTGAACCCCGAGGCGCTGCCCGTGAGCCTCACGGTCCTCGCGTTTCTCCTCTTCTCGCAGATCTACCTCAAGGAGCTGAACCCGTGGTGGTACCTGCTCTCGTACGTGCTCCTGTGCCTTGCCGCGCTCACGGGCGGATGGGTGCCCCTTGCCTTCTTCCTCTTCTCCGTGGTCCTCTTCATCCTCCTCGACATGTCGCCCGAAAGGCTCCTGTCCATCAAGGCGGGCTACGGGGCAGTCCTCGTCGGGGGCGCCATGCTCGCCGTGTACGTGGCCTACCGGCTGGTTGAAGGCCCGGAGTTCGCCGGGACGCTCTTCAGCGCGGACCATGAGCAGGGATTTATTGCCAGGGCCTGGCTGTGGGTGAAGTTCAACCTGCCCTGGCTCCTGCTGGCGGTCCCGGCGTGGATGTACAGCGAGGGGCCCAGGGAGGCGGGCTCGTGGAGGAGCCTCCTGGCGCCCAAGACGGCGTATGTCATGGGCCTCTTCGTCCTGCTCCTGTCGAGCAGGGTCCAGGAGGGATTCGCCCTGCTGAGCGTGCCCTTCGGCGGCATCATCGTGGGGTACTGGATGTCCAGGAAGTTCCTCATCCTCCAGAGCCTTCAGGCCCTGCGGACGCTCACCGCGGCGGGGACCGCGGCGGTCCTGGCCGCCACGGCGCTCTCCCTCGTCGTCGCAGGCTCGGTCATGGACTTTTCCTTCGACCTTGCCCACGGGGCGGTGATCCTGCTCTTCCTGGCCTTCGGGGCGGTCCTGGCGTGGCTTGCCCGGAAGCGGTACACCATGGCCATCGCAGGCGTCGGGATTGCGGCGGTCTTCTGTTTGAGCTGGTACGCGGCGCTGGTCCTGGTGCCCGCCTCTGCCGAGAAGCCGGCGTCCTTCGCCCGGCAGCTCAGCTCGCTGACGCCCCTGCTCGTGTTCGAGGACGACCTCGTCATGAGGGGATACGCCGGCTACGGCGGGTCCACGGCGGTGGTGGTGGGCAGGAACATGGTGCCCGTGGGCTACCAGGCGTATCTCGCCGTGACAACGGCCGATCTCGAGGACCTGCTGGAGGACCTCTCCTCCCGGATGCGCGTCGAGCCCGTCACCTCCTTCGAGGCGGGGAAGACCTACGCGCTCATCAAGGTTTCGCCTGCGCCTCCGCGCCGGGGGACTGGCGGCTGATCCTCTCGTCCAGCAGCTCCAGCACCCGCTCCAGCTGCACCTTGGTCTTCTCGTCGCTCACCAGGGGCGCGTACTCAGCGAACGCCGACCGTGCCTTGACGAGCTCGCCCATGCTGGTGTAGACCCCCCCGAGGTCGTCATACATGAGGGGCTTCGAGGGCGCCATGGCCATGGCCCGATCGAGATACTTCACGGCCTCGTCTCTCTTCCCGCTCTTCCAGGCCGCGTAGCCTGCGCGGTAGTGGTACAGGGGATAGTCGCTGGTCCCCCACCCCCAGCCCTTTTCAAGCGCTTCGGCATAGACGGCGTACGAGCTCGCGTAGTCCTTCTTGAGCCAGTAGGCAAAGGCGAGGCCAAGCTTCGACTTGGGGAGCTCCGGCTTGAGCGCGAGGGCCTGCCGGTAGTTGTGGATGGCGTTGTCGTACTGGCCCATCATCATCTGCGCCAGGGCGAGGTTGCTGATGGCGAGGTAGTCGTAGGGCCTCTGCTTGATGGCGGTGATGCAGAGCTCCTGGACCTCCTTGAAACGGCCCTGGCCCAGGTAGATGGCCGACAGGTTCACGTTGCCCGGAGACGACGTCGGGTATTTTGCCAGGGTGTCTTCCCAGAGGCTCTGGGCGTCCTTCCAGACGTCGTTCTGGTGAAAGGTCATGAACCCGTAGAACACGACGAGCACCGAGAACACCGAGGCCGCGATGAGGGTGGGGAACTCCGGGGAGAACCGCGAGGCGGCGGGCCTGAAGATCCAGAGCCTCGCGAAGCCGTACCCCAGGAGCACGCACCACATGAGCGACGGGAGGAGCGCATACCGGTCCGCCAGGGTCTGCGAGATGGGGTAGATGTGGGACACCGGGAGGAGGAAGATGTAGAACCAGGCCACGAAGAACGCGTAGAGGTAGTGCTTTTTCCGGAAGGCCGCCACCGCGCTGCCCGCGAGGGCGAGGTTGAGCCCCACGAAGACCCACGCCTGCCAGACGTGCGGGCTCGCGAAGAGCTGTATGGGGTAGTCGGCCGCGTAGTTGAGGGTGAATCCCACGAGCAGGAAATAGCTTATGAAGATCTGGGAGACCGCCAGGAGGTTCGTCCAGAAGCTGCCGCCGTGGAGGGGCTTGATGCCGCCCGCCGTGTCCAGCATGGTTATGAGCCTGATGCCCATGGGGACGACCACGAGGAGCATAGGCAGGTACACGATGAGCCTCGTCTTCCAGAAGGAGGGAGACGGCCTGCGCGCCTGGATGGCGAGGTCGAGCACCAGCATGGCCGCAGGCGCCACCAGTGCGGTGGGCTTCGACAGGATCGCCAGCACGAGGAAGGCGAAGCTGGCGAGGTAGTACCTCCACGATGCGGTCCTGGCCCTGATGAAGGCCCACATGCTCAGGAAGGTGAAGATCCCGAGCAGGGGCTCCTTGCGCCCGTAGATCCAGGCCACACTCTCCACGTGGACCGGGTGCACGGCGAACAGGGTCGCCGTGAGGCCTGCCCAGACGAAGGCCAGGGACTCGTCGTCCACGAAGACCTTGAAGAGCTCCAGGAGGAAGATCCAGCAGGCGAGGACCATGAGCAGGTAGAGCACCAGGCTCTGCAGGTGCATGCCGAAGATCACGGCGTTCTGTCCCGGGCCCCACAGGGCGTAATCAAGCAGGTAGGTGAGGTCCCTCACGGGCTGGTAGGTCGAGACGGAATGCACGACCAGCACGTGCTTCACCGCGTCCGCCATACTCGTCTGCGCGGCGAGCCACTCGAGCAGCCCGGGGTCGTCCCAGTTCGTCGCCTTGTTGTCCAGAATGTTGAAATACAACCCCAGGACGAGAACGGCTAAAAAAAGCGCCATTTCAATATATTTCGTTCTATTGCTCCTCATGCTTCCCTGTCCTCCCCACGTATCCGCACACCTCGGGTCTTCTTACCCTGACTCTTCGTCCGGGATGGTCCGGAATATTAAGAAAAAACATGAAAGGGGACTGAGAAACCCGGCTCCCGTCCTCCCCCTCGTCTCGAGCCGCCTTTTCACGATCGGATGTCTCATGGAACGCCCTGCCCTCAAGCGCTCCCATACCATCGAAGCCTAGGTGCCCACAACGGGCAAATGGCCCGCCGCCCTGTACTTCCCCGCCGCCCGCTGGTATAATGCTCTGGACACTGGAGCCGGAGGTTTCGATGATCGTTGCGGAAAAAATGGCGCGCTACATGGAGAAATCCTCGTGGATCCGCAGGATGTTCGAGGAGGGCAGCAGGCTCAAGGCCATCCACGGGGCTGAGAACGTCTTCGACTTCAGCCTGGGCAACCCCGACGTGCCGCCCCCTGAGACGGTGCTGGAAAGGATGTCGGAGCTCGCCCTGACCATGAACCACGGGTACATGGCCAATGCGGGCTACCCCGACGTGAGGGCCGCCGTCGCGGGATATGCCTCCTCCCTCTACGAGGTGCCGCTCGCCGCGGGCGACATCGTCATGTGCTGCGGCGCGGGCGGGGGGCTCAACGCGGTGCTCAAGGCGGTCACGAACCCCGGGGACGAGGTCATCGCCATCTCCCCCTACTTCGTGGAGTACGGGTTCTACGTCGAGAACCACGGGGGCACCCTCGTGGTGGCAGAAAGCGGGCCCGACTTCCTGCCCTCCCTGGAGAACATCCGGGCGGCCATGACCGGCCGGACCAGGGCCATCATCATCAACTCGCCCAACAACCCCACGGGAAGGGTGTATCCCCGGGAGGTGCTCGCGGGGCTGGCCGGCCTCCTGAAGGACCGCCCCGACATCCTCGTGATCTCGGACGAGCCCTACCGGAGGCTGGTCTACGGGGGCAGGCAGGTGCCCTCGGTGCTGAAGGAGGTCCCCTGCTCGGTGGTGGTCACCTCCGCCTCCAAGGAGCTCTCGCTCGCCGGCGAGCGGATCGGGTACATCGCGGTGGGCCCCGGGGTGAAGGACAAGGGGACGCTCACGAACGCCCTGGTCCTGGCTACGCGCATCCTCGGGTTCGTCAACGCCCCTGCGCTCATGCAGCAGGTGTACGCCTCCTGCCTGGGGGAGAGCGTCGACATCTCCCAGTACGAGGCCCGCAGGGACCTGTTCATGAAGATCCTCGACTCGGCGGGACTGACGTACGTGCCGCCCGAGGGGGCCTTCTATCTGTTCGTGAAATCGCCGCTTCAGGACGACGTGGCTTTCTGCACGAAGCTTCTGGAGGAAAACATCCTGGCCGTGCCCGGCATGGGCTTCGGCTGGCCCGGGTATGTCCGGTTCACCTATTGCGTGAGCATCGAGAGCATCAGGGGCTGCGCTCCGGGCCTGAAGCGCGTCATGGCCGGGATCTCGGGATAGCGGCAGGCCGCCCCTTGAAAGGGGCGGCTCCTCACGCCTGCAGAGATGTGTCGGGAAGGTCTAGAAGGGGATGTCGTCGAACTCGGGGGAGCTGGGCATACACTCGTCGGGGTTGAAGCCCGGGTCCCCGGACATGTCGTGCGCCCGGCCGGCCGATGAATCCATGGGCGAGAGGATCTGCATCTGGTTCGCGACGATCTCCGTGGTGTAGCGCTTGTTCCCGTCGCGGTCGTCCCACTGGCGGGTCTGGAGGCGGCCCTCCACATAGACCTGCTTGCCCTTGGCGAGCAGCTTGGCGCAGTTTTCGGCCAGCTTGCCCCAGGTCACCACGCGGTGCCACTCCGTACGCTCCTGCTTTTCCCCGTTCTGGTCGGACCAGATCTCGCTCGTGGCCATGGTGAAGTTGGTCACGGCCTTTCCGTTGGGGGTGAACCTCATCTCGGGATCTCTGCCCAAGCGCCCAATGAGGATAACTTTATTAACAGAACCTGCCATATCGCTTTACTCCTATTTTGAAGCTGTTAAAGAGTCTGCATTTACAACTAAAATACGTGCTTGGTTGCACCCAAATAATTCTGTCTTCTTCAGGCATGTATCAACTGGGGATCATACTATCCGATGTAATTTTTATACTCAACACTTCTTTCAGGTTTGTTGACTATTACAGGATTAAACAGCCGCCGCCTGGATTTCGCATCTCTATTGTAAAAAATTCCTGGAGGGATTTTTTCTCATAACACGCACCCCCCTACGTACCCGCTGGCACGAGGGTGGTCGTGCGTCCAGTGAGACTCGTATACTACTGTATATGCGTGTTTGTTCATCGCAAATCCATCCATATCCCACCTCTCCCATAGTACCCCCTTGGGAATTTCTCCCTATGCAAAATAGTACCCCCTCCCAAACTTACTGTATTAGCATTTTCTTATTGCTCTGACGGTGGGAATATGATATAATCAGCAGTCAATATCAGGGTATAAGAGGTAGCTGGATATGACATTCACGGACTATGCGGTAAACAAGGCTATACTGGATGGAAGATCCTCTCGTGATTTCCGTATTGCGGCTCAATCAAATGCCAATGCAGCGGTGGTTTATCTCATTATTGCTTTAGCGGTATGGTTCTTTGCAGGTTGGGTATGGGCACTTATTCCTGCTGCACTCATGCTCTATACTGGTTGTCAAAGCATTAGTGCTACCAGAATAGCAATTGGGCTTGAGCAGGTTGAGGGTCAAGCTATCGCTGGTAAATAGCATGTGGTTGGTGGGACTAGATTAAATTTTTATCAAAGTGTTATTGCGGAGTTACAAACTTTTTTAAAAAAGTTTGATAGATCGCGGTGACAAACATCTTTAATTAAGAGACAGATTTTAATCCGATTTATCGAACCGCCAGCTATTTGAAATAAAACCTCAGCAAGTTATCCTGGTATATTATATCAGTCGTTCACCATGCCTGAGTGGGCCTTCACAATCCAAGAGACCGAAAAAATGCCTGCAGCTCGTTCCACCAGGTAGGCGGAGAACCTGTAATGGCAGCACCCCCGAAGCCCAGGTCCTTTCACGTCATGGCAAAGCCTGCTGGTTCTGCCTGCAACCTCCGGTGCAGCTACTGCTTTTTTCTCGATAAAAAAACACTGTACCCCGGGAGCAGCTTCCGTATGCGGGATGATGTCCACGAGGCTTATATCCGCCAACTCCTCGATGCGCACCAAACCCCATGGGTGACCATTGCCTGGCAGGGAGGAGAGCCGACGCTCATGGGTCTCGATTTCTACCGGCGGTCCCTGGAGCTGCAGGAAAAGCACCGGAAGCCCTCAACCGCTGTCGAGAACACCTTCCAAACCAATGGAATCCTCCTGAACGATGAGTGGTGCCGTTTCTTCAAAGAGAACGGTTTCCTGGTCGGCCTCAGCATGGACGGTCCCAGGAAGCTTCACGATCATTATCGCAGGGACGCTCGCGGGCAAGGAACCTTTGAGCGGGTTCTCAGAGCTGCCAGGCTTCTCGTGAAGCACGGCGTGGAGTTCAATATCCTCGCCACGATCAACAGGAAGAACGCAGAGCGTCCTCTTGAAGTATACCGGTTTTTCCGGGACGTGCTGGGGGCGCGCTACATTCAGTTCATCCCCATCGTGGAGAAGGAGGATGCGGGGGCATTTCAGCGTGGCGGAAAACCCGTCGGCCGCTCCGTTCCCCCCGCCAGCTGGGGAAGTTTCCTGAGCAGCATCTTCGATGTGTGGGTCAGAAGAGACGTGGGCAGAACCTTTGTCCTGAACTTCGATGCCGTACTGGCCGGCTGGCTCGGACATGCCGGAACTGTTTGCATCTTCGGGCCTTCATGCGGGCTGGGCGTTGCCCTGGAGCATAATGGAGATCTCTATTCGTGTGATCATTTCGTGGACCCGGGCCACCTCCTTGGAAACATCCTCACCACGCCCATGATCGAGCTCGTCTCTTCGGAAAGGCAGAGGAGGTTCGGCAGAGACAAGAGTGAAACCCTTCCCCGGCAGTGCCGGGAATGCAGGTACCTGCATCTGTGCAATGGGGAATGCCCCAAGAACCGTCTGATCGAAACGGCAGACGGCGAGCCCGGGCTCAATTACCTGTGTGAAGGCTACCGCTCCTTTTTCAGCCACACGGAAAGGCTCATGCAGCTCATGGCCGGGCTCATGAGATACAACCGTCCTGCATCGGATGTCATGAGCTTGTTCACCGGGAAAGGGCCTCCTGACCCCGTGAATTTCACCCATGCAGGGAGGAACGATCCCTGTCCCTGTGGAGCACGGGACGCTGGTGGAAAAAAGCTGAAATAAAGGCAGGCAAACCCTTCTTCGTCTGGCTCAACACCACGCATATGCACCTGTACACGCACAAAGCCCGAGAGTCTCGGGCAGGCGGCAGTCTCCTTACCACGACACCATGGTCGACCACGACAACAACGTGGGCGAGGGGGGGTGGATTATCGGTGCCGGGCCGGTCTTCCTGTATCCGACGGCAACGGGTGACGAGCTCGGCAACCGGAAGTGGGGAGCGGGCCCTGCGTTTGTCATTCTCAAGCAGCAAGGCTGCCTGTAACTTCCTCACGCCGAAGCTTCCCGTCGTTCATCCAGCCCACCGGACCCGCCCCTATCCGCGAAAAGCGTCATTGACAAAGGATCGGCGGGAGTTATGAAAAATATGCTTGACACGGAAAATGAATGGTGTAATATCACAATCACATAGTGCATTGCATATGCACAAAGCGCATGGGGTGGCCGATGCAGAACATTAAATCCGTCGAGAAGGCCGTTGACATCCTGAGCTGCTTCACCATCGAAACCCCATCCCTCTCCGTTTCAGAGATCTGCACCATGACCGGCATCACCCAAAGCACCGTTTCCCGCATCCTGGCCACCCTGGACAAGAAGCGCTGCCTCGAACGCGACCCGGAAAGCGGCAAGTACCGGCTCGGGATCAGGTTCCACCAGTGGAAGGGCGCCCTGGCTCAGGAGGCGGACATCACCGACCTGGCCCGCCCGATCATGGAAAATCTGCGTGACGACTGCGGCGAGGAGGTGACCCTGTACGTCCCGGGTGACGGCAACCGGATCTGCGCCGAGGCAGTGAAGAGCCGCTACGGCGTGGCCAAGATCACCCAGGTAGGCAAGGTCCTCCCCCTCCACTGCGGCGCCTCGGGCAAGGTCATCCTCGCCCACCTCCCGGAAAAGACCCGCAAACGCATCGTCCACAGCGGCACTCTCGAGAAGTACACCCCCAAGACCCTCACGGACCCGGCAAAGCTCGAGGCCGACCTGGCGAGGATCCGAACCGAGGGGTACGCGGTCAGCATCGGCGAGCGTGAGGAAGGGACCTACTCCGTGGTGGCCCCGGTCTTCGACAACAGCGGGAGCATCGCTGCGAGCCTGTGCATCAGCGGGCCAATCTTCCGGTTCCCTGAAGAAGAAAGAGGCAGACTCGTGGAAGCCGTCCGCTGCGCCGCCAGGAAGATCTCCATGAAACTGGGGAGCGCCCGGGGAAACGAACAGGCGCATGACAGTTAAGCGTGTGCACCGCAGAACCTGATTCTTAAGGAGGAGCAACTTATGTCCATCGCCCTGATAGCCCTGATCGCCTGTTTCTTCATCCTGCTCATCAGCGGATTCCCCATTGCCTTCAACCTCATCCTGAGCTCGTTCGTCTATCTCGTGGTCGGCGACTACCCCATCACCCTGATCCCCCAGCGGATGTTCCAGGGCATGAACGGGTTCGCCCTGCTGGCCGTGCCCTTCTTCATCCTCACGGGCCAGCTCATGGTGAAGGGGGCCATCCTGAAATCGCTCACCGACTTCGTGAACGCCTTCGTGGGGCATGTCCGCGGGGCGCTCGCCCTGGTGACGGTGGGATCGTGCCTGTTCATGGGCGCCATCGTGGGACTGGCCGTGGCCGAGACAGCGTCGCTGGGCTCCTTCCTCATCCCCATGATGAAGGAAGAGGGCTACAAGCCCAGGTTCGCCTCGGGCGTCATGGCCGGCGCCTCGCTCCTGGGGCCCATCATGCCCCCCAGCGTGCTCATGATCCTCTACTGCATCTCCGTGGGCAAGACCTCGATCGCCGGCATCTTCCTGGCGTCCATCATCCCGGCCGTCCTCATCGCTGTGGCCCAGATGCTGGTGATCTACTTCATCGCCAAGAGAGACAAGCTGCCGCGGCACGAGCGGATGGCCTGGCCCGAGAAGTGGACCCAGTTCAAGGCCGCCATCCCCGCCCTGCTCCTGCCGGTCATCATCCTGGGCGGCATCTTCGGCGGCATCTTCACCGTGACCGAGGCTTCGGCAGCCGCAGCCGCCTACGCCTTCATCCTCACCATGTTCGTGACCCGCGAGGTGAAGTGGCGGGACCTGCCCGGCATCTTCATGGAGACGGCCGTGACCTCTGGCCTGGTCATCCTGCTGGCAGGAGCCGCCACGGTGACCGCCTGGGCCATCGCCAACGAACAGATCGTGGAGGCCCTGGCCGCACCGCTTTCGGACATCCCGCTGTGGGCCTTCCTGCTCTTCGTGAACATCGGCCTGCTCATCAACGGCATGTTCATGGACGACTACGCCTCGGTCATCGTGCTGGGCCCGATCATCGCACCCATCGCCTGGGCCCTGGGGGTCGACCCCCTGCAGATCGGCGTCATCATCTGCGTCAACCTGGTCATCGGCCTTGCCACGCCGCCCTTCGGCATCACCCTCTTCGTCACGAGCCCCATGGCCGGGGTGTCGGTGGAGGACACCTTCCGGGGGGGCTGGCCCATGCTCGTGGCCAGCATCGTGGTGCTGTTCCTGCTGACCTACTGGCCGCCGCTCACCCTGTGGCTGCCGAAGATGTTCGGGTATTAGGCGGCCCCTGGAGGAGGGATCACCTGTGTGTATGCAGCCAAACATAAAGAATAAGCAAAAACATCATGGAGGTAAGCGTATGAAGAAGAATCGTTGGCTCACCATGGCAGCCTTGGTCGCGGCGTGCTCGCTGCTGTTCTCGGGGATGGTCTTTGCCGCTCCCATCAAGGCCAGGGTATCGCTCTGCAACTCCCCGACCCACCCGCAGTCCATCGGCATGCAGGTCTTCAAGAAGTATGTCGAGGCAAAGACCAAGGGCGCCATCCAGGTCGGCCTGTACTACAACTCCCAGCTTGGCGGCGAGCGGGAGTCCGTGGAGCAGGTGAAGAACGGGTCTCTCGAGATGGCGACCGCATCGGCCGGCCCCTTGACGACCTTCAACAGGAACTTCATGGTCCTCGACATCCCGTTTGCCTTTGACTCCTACGAGATCGCCTGGAGCGTGCTCGACGGCCCCATGGGGCAGGCCCTGCTCAACTCCAGCGAGAACATCGGGCTCAAGGGCCTGGCCTACCTGGAGAACGGCTACCGCCACGTGACGAACAACGTCCGGCCCATCGCCGGCCCCGACGACCTCAAGGGCATCAAGATCAGGACCATGGAAGCCCCCATGCACATGGAGAACTTCAAGACCCTGGGCGCCAACCCCACCCCGGTCCCCTGGACCGAGCTCTACCTGACCATGCAGCAGAAGGTGGTGGACGGCCAGGAAAACCCGCTGGCCAACATCTGGGAAGTGAAGATGTACGAAGTGCAGAAGTACACCTCGCTCACCGGCCACATCTACGACCCCATGCCGCTGGTGGCCAACCTGAAGTGGTTCAACAAGCTCACCAAGGAGCAGCAGACCATCGTCAAGGAAGGCGCCATCCTGGCCCAGAACTACAGCCGGTTCGTCAACAAGGCCCGCGAGGATGCCATCATCGCCAAGCTGGCCGCCAAGGGCATGAAAGTCAACGACGTGACCCCGGCCGGCAAGGCGAAGATGAGGCAGAAGTCCCAGGGCGTCGTGGTCGCCAAGATCAAGGCGAGCGTTGACAAGAAGTTCGTGGACAGCTGGCTCGCAGCCATCACTGCCGTGAACAAGGACGTGAACGCAGGGTTCTAGTCTTCACAGACGCGAGGGGACGGGCCAGGGGGTCCGTCCCCCGCTGATCCACAGGAAAGAGAGATACCGGGCGGACCAAAGGAGAGACCGACATGGAAAAACCGAGACTGGAACGGTTCTGTGATGTGATAGAGAAGGCGACGCTCAACGCGACCATGGTCATCTGCGCGTTCATGCTCGTGGTCGCCTGGATGCACGTGATCAGGCGGTATGCCTTCAACAGCGCACTCACCTGGTCGGAGGAGTTCCTCCGCTTCACCATCGTCTGGTACGCGCTGCTCAGCGCGAGCATCCTGCACAAGAGGAACGGGCACCTGGGGATCACCATCTTCCGCGAGATGATGCCCAAGCCGGTGCGCAACGCCCTCTCCCGGATCGTCATCTACCTGGCCACCGTCACCGCGGGCATCGTGACCGTGGCAGGCGCCATCCTGGTCCAGAGCACCTGGCAGCAGGTCACCCCGGCCCTTGGCATCTCCACCGCCATCCCCTATGCAGCGGTACCGGTGAGCTTCTTCCTCATGACGGTCTACGGGATCATGCACATCATTCGGGACATCAAGGGGCTGCCTCCCATCACCCAGGAAGAAGCGAAGCTCGAAAACTAGGAGACGCCATGTATTCCATCCACGAGCAGGACAGCGCGGTCGTCTACCGGGACAGGGTCGAGGACGTTGAAATATCGGTCGACCGGGACATATGCCTCGGCCTGGCCGGATTCGAAGAGCCCCCTGCCGTCGCCTGCCCCGACGCCTACCGGAAGGCCTTCGAAGCCCCCTTGGGCACCCCGCGGCTGAAGGACCTCGCCCGGGGCAAAAAGCGGGTTGCCGTCATCGTGTCGGACTCGACCCGGGGCGTGCCCACGGCCAAGTCCATGCCCTTCATCCTGGAGGAGCTCTCCGAAGCGGGCATCCCCAGAAGCGCGGTCACGGTGGTCATTGCCATCGGGGTGCACCGCCCCGCCACCGAGGAGGAGATCCGGACCATCGTGGGCGAAGAGAACCTCGAGGGGCTCACGGTCATCAACCACAACCCCTACGACAAGAGACTGCTCGTCTCCCTCGGGACGACCTCCTTCGGCACGCCCGTCGAGGTGTCGAAGGCCGTGTACGATGCGGACCTGAGGATATCCGTGGGCAAGGTCGAGCCCCACGAGTTCGCGGGCTTCTCGGGAGGAAGGAAGTCGGTCCTGCCGGGCATCGCCAGCGAAAGGACCATCGAGATCAATCACCGGCCCGAGATGCTCATGTCTCCCGACGCGAGGCCGGGCGAACTCCGCAAGAACCCCATCCACCTCGACATGGCCGAAGCCGCGGGCATGCTCGGAATCCACTTCACCGTGAACGTGGTCCTGAACCAGCAGGGCCAGACGATAGGCGTCTTCACCGGCGGCCTCAAGGAGGCGCACGAAGCGGCGGTGGCCTTCATGCGGTCCTTCTGCCAGATCACCCTGACGTCGCCGCCCGACATCGTCGTCACCACGCCGGGCAGACCGCTGAACATCAACTTCTACCAGTCGGTCAAGCCGCTCATCGCCCTGGCCCCGATCATGGCTACGGGAAGCGTCCTGGTCCTCTACTGCTCCTGCCGGGACGGGCTGGGCTCGGACGACATGCTCATCCCCTACGAAGGGGCAAAAGACATCGACGACGTCATCCGCCGCCTGAACGAAAGCTACAAGATCCAGATGGACCACGCCCTCCTGCTGGGCAAGATCCTCCTGAAGGGCGTGCGGATCGTGGTGGCGACTGAAAGCGTGGACGCCTCCGTGCTCCGCAGGATGTTCCTCGATACGGCCCGCACCCCGCAGCAGGCCCTGGAAACGGCAATCCGTATGGTCCCGAACCCGAAGCCCTCCGTGCTGTTCTTTCCCCAGGCGCAGCGGGCGCTGTCCGTTCTCGACCAGGCATCGGCTCAATAAAAACAACGATTCGAAAGGAGTGGGAATACGATGAAAAAGTTCAACATCACGGGCGTTTTCGCCAGGGAGATACTTGACTGCAGATGGAACCCGACGGTCCAGGTGGACGTACTCGTGAACAATGAGATCCTGGGCAGAGCCGATGTCCCTGCCGGCAGGTCCACCGGCACCAACGAGGCCAAGGAGCTCCGGGACAAGGAAAAGCGCTACGCGGGCATGGGCGTCCGCAAGGCGGTGAAGAACATCAACGAGATCCTGGGCCCCGCCGTCATCGGCATGGACGTCACGGATCAGCGCAAGGTGGACGAGAAGCTCCGCGCCCTGGACGGCACCAAGAACAAGGGCAAGCTCGGCGCCAACGCCATCGTGGGCGTGTCCGTGGCCGTGGCGCGCGCCGCCTCCACCGCGGTGGGCCTCCCCCTGTACCGGTACATCAACTGCAACGCGCACGTCCTGCCTGTCCCGCTCCTCAACCTGCTCAACGGCGGCAAGCTCACCTCCAACGACCTCGACTTCCAGGAAATCTGCATCTTCCCCATCGGCGCCGAGACCTTCTCCGAGTCCATGATGATCGGCAACGCCGTGAACAACGAGCTGCGCGAGATCGTCATCAAAAAGTACGGCAAGATCGCGGCCAACGTGGGCGACGAGGGCGGCTTCGCTACGCCCATCAAGAAGGTCCGCGAGGCCATGGACTGCCTCGTGCAGGCGGTGGATCGCTCGGGCTACGCCAAGAAGATCGGCTACGGCTTCGACTGCGCGGCCACGCACTGGTACAACCCCAAGACCAAGAAGTACACCCTCGAGGGCATCCAGTACACCACGGACGAGCTCTTCGACTACTACAAGGCCCTCTGCAGGGACTACCCCATCATCAGCATCGAGGACCCCTTCTCGGAAGACGACGTCAAGGGCTTCACCCGGGCGACGAAGGAGCTGGGAGTCCAGATCGTGGGCGACGACTTCTACTGCACGAACCCGGCCCGCATCCGGGAGAGGAAGGGCGCGGCCAATGCGCTGCTGTGGAAGTTCAACCAGATCGGCACCCTTTCCGAGGCCCTCGACGCGGCCGAGCTCGCCTACCGGCAGGGCTTCGGAATCATGGTCTCCGAGCGCTCGGGCGAGACCGAGGACCCCATCATCGCGGACTTCGTGGTGGGCATCAACGCCGGCCAGATAAAGACCGGCGCGGGCGTCCGCAGCGAACGGACCGCCAAGTACAACCGTCTCCTGCTCATCGAAGAGGAGCTCGGTTCCCAGGCCCGCTACGCCGGCCTGGACTACCACTGCGCATTATAGGTGTGAGGACAAGGGGAACGGTTCTTCTACTCAGAGACTCCAGCGGATTCCCCCATCCAACGGCAGGGCTGCGGCAGACAGCAACGATCCGCAGACAATGGGCCGCGGCCCTGCCGGACTTTATCATGACCCACGGAGGTGCCCCATGAGCTACATCAGGAACCTGGATGCACTGCTCTCCCATGGCAATCAGAAGCTGCGCCGCATCGCCTTCGACATCGTGGACCACGCCCTGGCCGAGGCAGATCCCTACAAGGCCACCCGAAAGCTTGTCTCCCTCGAGGGGGACACCCTGCAGGTGGGCGACATCCGCATCGACCTGAAAGCGCAGGGGAAGATCTATCTCCTGGGCACAGGCAAGGCCACCTTCCCCATTGCGCGTGCGCTGGAGGAGATCCTGGGAGACCGGATCGACGACGGCGTGATCATCTGCAAATACGGGCAGGAGGGGACGCTCTCCCGTTCGCGGCTCTTTTTTTCGAGCCACCCCATCCCTGACGAAAACGGGTTCAGCGCAGCCAAGCAGGCCCTGGCCCTGGCGAAAAAGACGCTCCCCGGGGACATCGTCTTTGCCTGCGTCACGGGAGGAAGCTCGGCGCTCATGCCCTACCCGGTCGAGGGCATCACTCTCGACGAAAAGAAGCTCGTAAACAAGCTGCTCCTGACCTGCGGCGCCAACATCGTGGAGATCAACAACGTCCGCAAGCACCTGAGCCGGGTCAAGGGCGGGTGGCTCGCCAAGGCCGTACACCCCCAGGCTCACCTCATCAACCTCACCGTGTCCGACGTCATCGGAGACCCGCTGGACTACATCACCTGCCCCACCGTGCCCGACACGTCGAGCTTCGACGACGCCCGCAGGACGCTCACGAAGTACGATCTCTGGGACAGGGTCCCCGCATCGGTGAGCGCGTACCTCAAGGCGGGCGGCCCTGCGCAGGAGACACCCAAGGACCTCTCGGACCACCACATCGACAACTTCATCATCGTCCCCGGGACCGCCGCCTGCGAAGGCGCGGCACGAAGGGCAGAGGAACTGGGGTTCAGGACCATGATCCTCTCCACCATGCTGGAGGGGGAAAGCAGCGAGCTCGGCGGCACGTTCGCGGCCATCGCCAAGGAGATCCTCATGTACGGGAGGCCGCTGGAGCCGCCCTGCGTGATCATCGGCGGCGGAGAAACCACGGTGAAGATCTCTTCGGAGCCGGGCCAGGGAGGCCCGAACCAGGAATTTGCGATGGGCGCCGCTCTCTGGATCGACCAGGTGGGCGAGGTGGTGATCATCGGGCAGGACTCGGACGGCACCGACGGCCCCACGACCTTTGCCGGAGGGGTCGTGGACAACCTGACCGCAGAGCGGGCGAAGCAGTTCGATGTCGATATCTTCGAGGCCCTGAAAAGGCACGACGTTACCCCTGCGCTCATCAAGCTCAAGGACGCCATCCTCACCGGCGCCACCGGGACAAACGTGAACGACCTGAAGCTCATGCTGGTGATGCCGAAATGACGGTTCTTCAGGGCTCCGCAGTGGTCTGCGCAGACCGGTTTTACCTGTCTGACGAAGCGGTCTCCGAGCTGGGCCTCTCAGGAGGCCTTGCCTGGGCCGACGCGGCGGACGACTCGGACCTTGCGGCCAGGATCGGCGGCTCCCTTGCCGTGCAGGTCATCGTCTCCGAGTACGTCCCCATAAACGAGACCGTTCTGGCCGGGGCGCCCGGGCTCAAGGGCGTGATCGCCTATGGCGCCGGCTACAACCACATCGACGTGGAGGCCATGAAGCGCGGCGGCGTCCAGGTCTGCAACTGCCCGGGGGAGAACTCCCAGGCCGTGGCCGAGCTCGCCTTCGGCCTGCTCCTGTGCCTGCTCAGGAGGATCACCCTGGCCGATCCCTGGGTGAGGTCGGGCGGCTGGGCACGCTCCGGTATGGCCCTGCCCGGATGGGTCACAGGCAGGGAGCTCTGGGGCAGGACCCTGGGCATCGTGGGTTTGGGGAACATCGGGGCCCGGGTGGCCAGGATCGCCTCCGGGTTCGACATGAAGCTCCTGGGATTCGACCCTGCGCTGCCCCCGGACCGGCTGAGCGGACTGGGGGTGGAGCCCGCGACCCTGACCGACCTCCTGGCCAGATCGGACATGGTCACCCTCCACGTGCCCCTCACCCCGGCCACGGAGAGGATGATCGACGCAAAGCTCCTGGCAGGGGCAAAGCCCGGCATGGTCCTCGTGAACACCTCCCGCGGCAGGGTCATCGACGAGGAGGCCCTCATCTTTGCCCTCCAGTCAGGACGCATCGAGGGGGCCGCGCTGGACGTCTTCTCCTCCGAGCCCCTGCCTCACACCCATCCCCTGGCCGGGATGGAGAACGTGATCCTGTCGCCGCACATGGGCGCCCTGACCCGGGAAGCGGGGGACCGCCTCTCCGCCTCCGTGGCGAGGCAGGCCAAGGCCATCATCGAGGGCCGAACGCCCGAGGGTCTTATACGGTAAGACTTCCCGCGACTCACCGGGCGGCCCCGGTGCGGAAGGCAGGGGGCGGCTTAAGCCCGAGCTCCTCCATGAGATCCTCGTCCACCCTGACCGTGAGCTCCTCCTGCCTCAGGATGGGCAGGCTCTCGGCCCTGACGCCCTCCTTGAGGATCCTCGACGCCTGGTACCCGGACAGGGCGCCTACGTACTCGAGGTCCACCCCCACGGAGAGCACGGCGCCTGGGATGTCCGCGATGACGAGACTGATGATGGGGGTCCTGTTCGCCTTCGAGAAGGCGATGAGGTCTTCGATCGCCCTGCCCTTGAACACGGTGTAGTAGGGATCCGGGGGAACGGCAAAGGCCTCGGCTCCCTCCTTCTTCAGCTCTTCCAGGGCGGGACCGATGGGGTCGCCTATGCCCACCTGCCTCGCGAGGACCGTGAGCCCTCCTGCCTGCGCCCCCTTCACCACCTCGCCCATGCGGGCGAAGTCGTCCACGGTGTACACGATGCCGAGCCTCCTGAGCTTCGGGAAGAAGCGCTGGATCACGTCGAAGACCTCGTCCATGTCCATGTTCGAGGAGGTGCCGGTGAACCCGGGGCCTGCCCGGGTGCGAGACCTGCTGTCGACGTCTTTCGGGTCAGCCACGGCGGTGAAGACCAAGGGTATGCCCGCGCCGATGATGCGGCTCTTCGCATATTTCGTGACCGGGGCCCCGATGGTGAGCACCAGGTCGGGCTTCTCACCCGCTATGCGCGAGGCCTCCTGCCTGATCCTCCAGACGCCCCTGAGCCGGTTCAACAGGCTGGGTTTCCGGATGTCGAACGGGATGACGGTGCGCTTGACGACGAGGTTCTTTCCCCGGACAAGCCCTTCCTGCTCGAGCCCCTTCACGAAGCCTTCGTAGGCCATGGTGTAGAGCAGGAGGTCCGTGATCTGGAGCACCTCTACCCGGTAGACCTTCTCCCCGGACCGTACGGAGTCCTGTATCCCGAAGACAAAGAGGGCGGTGCAGGCGAAAACGAGCATGCATTTTTTCATAGCGATGGGAATTCATAATAACGGCCGACGGGCCTTTCAGTAGGCGGGAAGGAGACAACCCTGGAACTGCGCCGGGCAGGGGCCTGGAATCCGCCGTGCTGACCTGTATATAAAAAAATATGTGTCCCGACATGGTGACGCGGTGAAAGGAGGCTCTATGAGCAGGGTCGTGTACCTTGTGAAGGATGAATGCATCTACTGCGGGTTGTGCCAGGATATCTGCCCGGAGGTGTTCAGGCTCAACGAAGACGAGATGGTGGCGGAGGTGATCAAGCCCGAAGGGGGCCCGGAAGACCTCATCCAGGAGGCCATCGACTCGTGCCCGGTCTCGTGCATCCACTGGCAGGATGAATGACGCTGCTGCAGGCGTCCCTTGTTTTCACCCGTGACGCGCTTACTTTTACCTCATAGCAGCACCCGGACACACCTTTGATATCCTGATGAAATGATCCTGAGGAGGAAAGATCGTGACCAAGGGCGCACCATATTTCCTGAAGGGGTTTCTCATGCTGCACCTGATCCTGATCTCACTGCCCCTGGGAGGGTGTACGCACCTGAGCAGGCCCACCGAGATCGTGAGCGTGCCGGATGCGTACCACGACTGGGGCAGGAACCCGCCCGGCCCATCGGACCGGGCCAAGCACGTCATCAGGGGGAAGCGGCCCTTCGAGTGGTGGTATTTCGACGGCCACCTCGACAACGGCCAGTCCTTCGTGGGCGTGTTCTTCGACCCATCCTTCACCGCGGGCAAACCCGGGGTCGCCTTCTCCCTCTACGAAAAGGACTGGACGAAACAGACCCGGGTCATGCCCCTGGAGAGCCCGCAGATGAGCGCCTCCACGCTGGACGTGTGCATCGAGTGTCCGGCCGGGTCCGTGACACGCATCGATGACGACACCTACCGCGTGCTGTGGGACCTGGGCGGGCTGCGGGCCGATTTCACCCTGACCACCACGGCCCCGGGCTGGCGGCCCCAGACCGGGCCGGAACTCGGCATCACCGAGGACGACCTCGACTTCTTCTGGACCGTGCACCAGGCCAGGAACCGCATCAAAGGCACGCTGACCGTGGACGGCAGGACCGTGTCCGTCGAGGGCACGGGCTATGCGGACCACAACTGGGGCAGGAGGCCCCTGAACGAGATCGCCCGGAAGTGGATCTGGGGCCGCATCCTGGCCGGCGACTACACCATCGTCTATGCCGACGTGGACTACTACCGGCCCCCCATAAACGCCAGACCCCTGTACATCGCCCGGAAGGGGGAGGTCCTCGTGGGCACGGGGAGCCCGTGGATCCGCCAGTCCGACTTCGCCACCCACCCCGTCCTGAAGCGCCACTACCCCCGCCTCCTGGAGATCGAGTTCAACGACGGGTCCACGTGCGCGAGCATCCGCATCCGGCACAAGGCCCTGGTGGAGGAGGTCGACCTCCTGACGGTCTCAGGCAGGGGTGCCTTCAATCAGTGGCTCATCCGCACCTTCGTGGCCAGGCCCACCTATTTCCGGGTGGTGGCGGACTACGAAGGCACCATCACCCGGGGCGGAAAGAAGGACCGGATCTCGGGCGAGTGCCTGTACGAGGTCATGGGGTTCCAGTGAGAAGGCCTCACGCCGCCCGGTGGCCGCAGCCGGTCTTGTGCGGGCAGTCCTGGGGAAAGCAGCCCCCCACGGTCTTTTTTATTCATGGCGACCCCGCCGGAGCCGCATTCCTGATCCTCCGCGACGAGGCAGGAGACGGCCGTCTCGTTTCGGGCATGACCCTGCCGGGGGCCTGGCTTGAGAGGGAACAGGGCCGGGGATATATGTATCTCAAGTGAAAATCCGAGGGAGGCGAATATGAGCACGGAAACCCTTCCCCCAGGCTTCCGGGACATGCTGGGGTTCGGCCTGGTGGATGCACTCCTGGGTCGCCGTTCCCGGCGGTTCTTCCGGGGGGCCGGGATACCGGACGGCGTGTTCGCCTACCAGTCGCGCCACGAGCCCCTGCCGCTGACCGAGCTCGAGAGGCTGCTCGTGGTCATGGCCTGCGGGGGGAACACGAGCTGGCACCACCTGATCTTCCGGGCCCGGCGCTACGCCCCTCACCTCTCGAACTATGCCTGCGCCGCCGGGGGGCGCACCTTCCCCTCCTCCGCCGGCTTCCACACGAGCATGACATTCTTCACCGACGACGAGGGGGTGTACGTGCTGGATGCACGGGATGCCCCGGCCTTTGCCGACAGGAACCCCGACGGCTCCCTCGACCTCGGCGAGGCCCTGCAGGCGGCCCGCGGCTCCATCAGAAAGATCCGGGAGGGCAGGCTCCCCATCCCGTCCGAGGTGCCCTTTGTCGAGGCCCACAACACCTGGGTGGTGAACCACCCGGGCACCCTCCTGGTCATCCCCGTGGGGGACGTTGCCCAGCACGTCCTGGCAGGGCTGTGCTACTACCTGCAGAATGGGTCCGTGTTCTACGACGACATCAACCGCAGGACCATCCCGGGCATCGGGGGATACCGGCACCTGGCCGACGTGGACAGCCCCCTGCCGCTCACCTTCCTGGACCAGTGGTCCCTGGCCGAGGTGGCGGTGGAGCTTTCCACGAGCTGCTATGCAGGCACGCTCATGCTCCAGGCCATGGGGCTGGGCGGCTGGATGTTCGACGGGGTCGACCCCTTCGGCGTGCTCGGGGCGAGCGGCAGCCCGGAGGCCCCTGGCTTATGTTTCCGGTACGACACCGACCCCCGCTGGCCCTACCCGAACCCCACGGGGCTCGAAGGGGTGATGGAAGGCTTCTGCCCTCCTCACTACCCGGACATGCGCGCGGCTCTCGACGCGCTGTGCCTCCGCAAGTTCGGACCCGGAGGGCCTTTCCACCCGGACACCCCCGGCCCCTGGAAGGACTCGCGGAAGGTCCGCTCGGCGGCGCAGGTGCACGGCGAGGACTTCAGGCGGTGCGTCGCCCTGCAGGCGCAGTACGTGCTCGACACCTTCGGCAAGTTCCCGGGCACCGTGCCCTCGATCTTCGTCATCACCTACCTCCAGGCGCACCACCTGGACCTCGAGTTCTACGACAGGTTCTTCACGCCCGGGGCATACCTGAAGACCCACGCGGAGCACATGGACCGGTGGCACCCGCCTTCCGGCTGAAGAAAAATCCTCCCCTGTACCGTGTAAGGCTTGCAAGTTACGAACATTGTGCAGCATTGCCTGCCGGGGCCAGGCTGGCCGGGAGGCAAAAATTTTTTTTACATGTCTTGAGTGATGGACCGCGCACCGTATTATAAGTTTCAGCAGCTGGTCACCGATAGATCAATGAAGGGTGGCGCTGAAGTTTCGACGGATGCAACCACCTGGAGATCTACCGATAGACTGGCTGCTTTTTTGTTGCCCTGTTCTCCTGCAGTCATCCTGTTGCAGTTCCGGCAGCACTGATGCATTCGATCCGCACCCCCTTCGGCCCATTCCCATACCATAGTATTCCACTGGATCCCGTCCTTGAAGGATTTCGCGTCACTCCCGCCCCTTGGGAGCGTGCCTCCTGGGGCACATGCATATATAAGGATGGTATGCGCCTTGCTTCCCCTCTGCCGGAATACAAAGCGTAAGGAGGGAACTCGTTTGTCCAGATCCGTGCTCGCAGCCGTGACGGCGGCGATGGTGATGCTGTTTTGGAGTATCGACGGAAACGCGGCGAACCGCCTTCTGTACGAGAACTTCGACGACGGGGTGATCGACGGCAGGCTCACGGTGTACGGCAACAGCTGGAACACCCTGTTACCGCCCCAGTATACCCTGAACGAACCGGGGAGGAACGGACGCGACCGAAGCTTCACCTCAGGGACCGTCTCAGCGGCCCACCTGTGCTGGAAGACGAACGTCCCGAGCCCATGGCCCACGGACGAGTTCTACGTCTCGTTCTGGATGCGCTATCCCTTTTTCGTGACCACCGACCCCGTAAACGAGAACCTGAAGATCTTCTATCCCCACTGGGACGGGGTTGACAGCTACGTCCACTACGCCATGGCCCAGCCCGACCTCGTGTACTATTCCGCCAGGGCAAAGGCCGCCATGGTCGCCTCCGGCAGGTGGATCACCTGCCCTGGCATGACCGACGGAAGGTGGCACCACTACGAGTTTTACGTCAAGTTCTCCACCGGTGTCAGCAGGTTCGTCTACGACGGGGCCGTCAAGGTGAACGACGCCTACGGCCCCGGCCTGTGGTCGAGAAACGTGTACTACTTCTCCATCCCGTCCATGAACGGACGGAGCGTGCCCGGAAACCTGAATCCGGGCACCTATACCCGGCAGGTGGACGACATCGAGATCTGGGACGGCATGCCGGGAACGAAGCCGTCAGCCCCGGTCGGGGTGCGGGCGAGGGTCACCGGTTGAGGACGTCACATCGATCGCATGAGGAATCGGGCATCCGGGGGGCGTATCAGGACCTGCCGTCGAAGACCTTTCTCAGGAGCTGCGAGAGGCCCTTCATCTCGAAGGGCTTCATGACGAATTCGCGTATCCCCATCCCCTGGGCCAGCTCGTCGGAGATGTGCTCGCTGAAGCCCGTGCACAGGATGACCGGGATGTCCGGCCGCACCTCCATGAGCTTTCGGGCAAGCCGGTCGCCCGTCATGCCCGGCATGGTCATGTCGGTCATCACCAGGTCGAAGGCCCCCGGGTCCCGGGTGAAGAGCTCCAGGGCCAGAAGCGGGTTCGTCATGGAGGTCACGGTGTAGCCCAGGGTTTCCATCATGGTCCTGCCCACGTCCGCCAGGGCCTCCTCGTCGTCCACGAACAGGACCCGCTCGGTGCCGCACGACGGGTGCTCCGTCCCGTTGTTCTCCATATCCGCGCCCACGCCCTCGACCTCGGGGAGATAGACGTCGAAGACGGTCCCCTTCCCCAATGCCGAGGTGCACCGTATCGCCCCCTGGTGGCTCATCACGATGTTGTGGATGACCGCCAGGCCCAGGCCCGTGCCGCGGCCCCGCTCCTTGGTGGTGAAATACGGATCGAAGATCCTGTCCATGAGCTCAGGCGCTATGCCGTGGCCCGTGTCGCTCACCGTGATCCTGAGATAGGGACCGGGCGTCAAGTCGAGCGGCTGTTGTCCGGCATCGCCCGTGATGCTTTCCCGCTTGAGCCCGACCTCGAGCACGCCCCCTTGCCTGTCCATGGCATGGGCGGCATTGGTGCAGAGGTTCATAAGGATCTGGTGGATCTTCGCGGGGTCTGACTGGACGCAGCCTTCGTTCCGGATGTCCGTGCGGATCTCCACCGTCGAAGGGATGGTGGCCCTGAGGAGGTGGAGCGCCTCCTTCATGACTGCGCCCACTTCGACGGGCTTCAGCTCCTGCATCGAGTGCCTGCTGAACGAAAGGATCTGCTGTACGAGCCCCTTTGCCCTGATGCCCGCGCCCAGCACATGGTCGATGTAGGAGTGGGCCTTGCTGCTCTCCGGGATGTGCATCTTCGAGAGCTCGGTGTACCCGATGATGGCCGAGAGGATGTTGTTGAAGTCGTGGGCGATGCCTCCGGCCAGCGTGCCCATGGACTCCATCTTCTGGGCCTGGACGAGCTGGTGCTCGAGGGCCTTCTTTTCCTCCTCTGCCTTCCTGCGCTCGGAGATGTCCCTGGTGATGCCCATGATCCCCCTGAACTCGCCGTCGTCGCTGAAGAGGAGGTTGGTGGTGACCTCGGTCCAGACCGTGGAGCCGTCCTTGCGGACCATCTCCAGCTCGCTGGTGAACGACCAGTCCGGGCCGGGCCGCTCCCCCCTCTCCACCTTGACCATGGCCTCGCGGAACAGCTTCATGGCCACCCGGAAGGAGTCCGGGGTGAGGAGGTCCCTGAGATGCTGCGTGCTGGCCTCCTCCACGGTGACCCCCCGGAGGCGGGTGACGGCGGGCGACACGTAGACGTGCTGAAAATTCAGATCCAGGATCCAGATCACGTCCCAGGCGTTCTCCGCGATGATGCGGTATCGTTCTTCGCTCTCCTTCAGGGCCTTTTCGGCTTCCTTCTGCTCGGTGAGGTCGAGCGCGGTCCCCTCGTAGCAGAGGGTCCTGCCGGACTCGTCCCTGACCACGTGGAGCTTGATGAGGATCCATTTCCTGTTGCCGTCCCGGCAGAGGACTTGGGTGTTGTATCCCTCATGTTTCCCGTATCCTTCGAGATGTCTGACGAGCTTGAGCCGGTCTTCGGGATTTGAATAGAGCTGGTGTCCGATGTCGGCGACATCGGCCATGGCCTCTTCGGGCGAGTCGTAGCCCAGCATCCGGGCAAAGGAGCGGTTGAGGCTCAGGAAGCGGCCCTCGGGTGTGCTCTGAAAGATGCCCACGACAGCGTCTTCATAGAATCCCCGGTATTTTTCCTCGCTCGCGCGGAGCTGGACCTCCATCCTCCTGCGCTCCGCGATCTCCTCCTGGAGCGAGGCGTTGGTGGCCTTGAGTGCCTCGCTTTCCTCGAGAAGCCTTGCGTGAAGGGTGCGCTCGTGGGCGAACGAGATGTTAAGCCTGTTCAGGAGCATGCTCACCGGCAGGCTCGCCCCCAGGGAGATGAGGGTGATGCTCACCATGAACATGATCCACTTGCTGACAGGCTCTGCGTACACAGGCGCCCAGGCCTGAAGGTGGGGACCGACGAGGAAATAGACGAAGAGCAGGAAGAGGGCGTTGGCCCCGGTGGACATGATCGCCCCGGGCACCCCGAACAGGAGCGCCGTGATGACGGCGCACAGGACGAGCCACGCGGGGCGGGCATAGAACGGACCGTTGTGCAGGAGAAACACGGCCATCAGGATGTAGAGGATGACGAGGAAGGATACGCCCCGGGGAAACGGATCGTAGTGGAAATACGAGGCAAGGAGCAGGATGAAGACGATCACGTCGAAGACGATGATGCCCCAGCTCCCCTGGGAGATGAAGTAGGGGAAGGTGGCGAGATAGCCGATGGGCAGGACGATCAGGGTGAAGACGAGCAGCAGGCCAAGGGTATAGCTTCTCCACCCTTTGATGTCCGTGAGCTCGTCCAGCCCTTTCTTCAACCGGAGCTTCTGCAGCCAGTATTCCAAGGATCCCATCCCCTCTCCGAGATACCGCCTGTGGCTGGCGCCATGGCCGTAAACTATGAAATAAATCGGTATCCTGAACGCGGAATATGAATGAATTCGACTTCGACTGCCCGCGGGTGGCCCCCTGCCGGTGCTTCACTGCGCACCCGGGCCGAACCGAGGCGCCCTTCGGGGACGTTCGCGGGGCTGTGAAGGGACACCTGTTCAAGGCGGTCAGGATCTGTACGGAGAGATGCCGGGATGCGCGAAAGATCTGGTGAGGGGGATGAGCGCCTGAGAGCGTATCGACCTGACAGGAACGAAAGCCGGACAGGCCGGTTACCCGGTATCTCCGGCTTCTCCAGGTTTTTTATTTCACCAGGGGTTTCCCTGTCAGTATCTCGTAGGCGGCAAGGTATTTCCCGGAGGTCTTCTCGATCACGTCCTCGGGCAGCTTCGGGCCGGGGGGGGTCTTGTCCCAGGTCAGGGTCTCGAGGTAGTCCCTCACGAACTGCTTGTCGAAGCTGGGCTGGGGACCGCCGGGCTTGTAGCCGTCCCTGGGCCAGAACCGGGACGAGTCGGGGGTGAGCGCCTCGTCGATGAAGATAAGTCCGCCATCTATGATCCCGAACTCGAACTTCGTGTCCGCGATGATGATGCCCTTCTGCAGGGCGTATTCGGAGGCCATGGTGTAGATGGCCAGGGAGACGCTTTTCACCTGCTCCATGAGCTCTGTGCCCACGAGCTCGGAGGCCTTCTCGAAGCTGATGTTCTCGTCGTGAAGCCCCTGCTCCGCCTTGGTGGACGGGGTGAAGATGGGCTCGGGCAGCTTCTCCGACTCAACGAGACCCTTAGGCAGCCGGATGCCCGATATGGACCCCTGGGCCTTGTACTCCTTCCAGCCGGAGCCCGAGATGTAGCCGCGGACGATGCACTCCACGGGCAGGGGCTTTGCCTTCTTCACCAGCATGGACCTGCCCTTGAGCCTGGCGTCTCCCCTGAAGGGGGAAGGGTATTCGTCCACGTCCGAGGTCACCACGTGGTTGCCGATGAGGCGCGAGGCCTTCTCGAACCAGAACAGCGAGATCTGGTTGAGCACGTGCCCCTTCATGGGGATGGGGTCGGGCAGCACCACATCGAAGGCCGAGAGCCTGTCCGAGGTCACGATGAGGAGATGGTCCCTGTCCGCCTCGAAGATCTCGCGGACCTTGCCGCTGCCGAGCTTGTGCGCACCGGGGATCGTGTAATCGACCATGGTGTCCATTGCTTCACCTCTCCAGGGAAAAATAGAGGGTAAGGATGCCAAAAAAGTATTGAAAAAGTCAATAGCCTATTATACATTGACGACCTTTGAGAAAGACGGGCAAGGTGTGCCTTTCCGGGTTTAAGAACCTTTGAGAGCGGCAACGAGGCAATGATGACAGATGCAAACATGCCTGAAATTCAGGGAAGCCTGGCGTACTCCTGCATCGGATGCGGTGTGGAGTACGACATCTACGATTTCGTCTACACCTGCCCCGAGTGCGGGTCGCTCCTCAAGATAAAGAACCGGAACTTCGACCTGTACAGGAAGACCTCCCCTCAGCGCTGGAAGGAGATCTTCGACTCCCGGAAAAACACCACGCTCCCCGAGCTCTCGGGGATCTTCCGCTTCCACGAGCTCATCCTGCCCATCGTCCCTCTGGAGGACATCATCTACCTGGGCGAGGGGCAGACCCCCATGGTCAGGGCGAACCCGGAGCTGAGCGCGTGGGTGGGAGCCCCGTTCCTCGTGAAGAACGACGGGCTCAATCCGTCCGCGAGCTTCAAGGACCGGGGCATGGCCTCCGCAATCTCCTTCCTGAACCACGCCATCAGGGCCAGGGACCTCGACAACGTGCTGGGCATCTGCGCCTCCACCGGGGACACCTCCGCCGCGGCGGCCCTCTACCTGAGCTACCTGCCCAAGTCGAAGGTGCGGGCGGTGGTGCTGCTCCCCAAGGGCAAGGTCACGCCGGCCCAGCTCTCCCAGCCCCTGGGCTCGGGCGCCACCGTGATCGAGATGCCCGGCGTGTTCGACGACTGCATGCGCGTCGTGGAGGAGCTGGCCCAGAACTACCACGTCTTTCTCCTGAACTCGAAAAACCCGGTGAGGATCCTCGGGCAGAAGTCCTATGCATACGAGGTGGCCCAGCAGCTCGACTGGGACACCACCGACCTCGTGGTGGTGGTACCCATCGGCAACGCCGGGAACATCACCGCGGTCATGGAGGGGTTCCTCGACCTCGCCGAGCTAGGCATCATCGCCACGCTGCCCACGATCCTGGGCGTGCAGAGCCACCACGCCGACCCCATCGCCCGCTGGCGCGCCTCCGGGACCTATGCCCCGCTCAAGGTCTCCCCGTCGGTGGCGCAGGCTGCCATGATCGGCGACCCGGTGTCCTTCCCCAAGGTCAGGAAGCTCGTGGAAGACCACTACCACGACCGGTTCCACGTGGTGTCCGTGAGCGAGACCGAGATCATGGAAGGCATGCTCACGGCCAACCGGCACGGGCACGTGGTGTGCACCCAGGGCGGCGAGTCGGTGGCGGGGATGAAGAAGGCCCTGGCGGACGGGATCGTGAAGAAAGGCGGAAGGTTCGTCCTCGACTCCACCTCCCACCAGCTCAAGTTCAGCACCTTCCAGCAGATGTACTTCGAAGACTCCTTCGACCCCGAGTACGGGGTGGTGACCACGGAGGCGCTCAAGAGCAGACCCGTGTCGCTGGACGGGAACGCGGGCGTGATCGCCCGGTACCTCGATCTGAAGAAGAAAGGATAGCGTGCCGCAGGGCCATGTGCGCCCTTGCCGGCGGCAGGCAGTCATGAAATTATGGAAGAACCGAGATGCCTTATGACCAAATATACCGTTGAGGACGCATCCATAATGGTATATCCGAAGTTAGCAGTGAGATGAATAAAGATCATTAGGAGGAGCAATTCATGGCAAACAAGAATTTTCTGTTTTCATCCGAATCCGTCACGGAAGGCCATCCGGACAAGGTGGCGGACAACATCTCCGATGCAGTCCTCGACGAGATCATCGGCAACGACAAGAACGCTCACGTTGCCTGCGAGACCATGGTCACCACCGGCCTCGTGGTCGTCGCCGGCGAGATAACGACCTCTCACTCCTTCGACGTACAGAGGGTGGTACGCCAGACCATCAAGGAGATCGGATATACGGAAGGCATCATGGGGTTCTCCTGGAACACCTGCGGTGTCATGGTGTCCCTGGACAAGCAGTCCCCGGACATCAACCAGGGCGTCCAGGAAGGCGAAGGACTCTTCAAGGAGCAGGGCGCCGGCGACCAGGGCATGATGTTCGGGTTCGCCTGCGACGAGACCGAGGTCCTCATGCCCGCACCCATCTACTACGCCCACCTGCTCACCAAGGGCCTCACCGACATGAGGAAGAACGGGACGCTCGAGTTCCTGAGGCCCGACGGCAAGTCCCAGGTCACGGTCGAGTACGTGGACGGCAGGCCCAAGCGCATCGACGCCGTGGTCATCGCATCCCAGCACGACGAGGACGTGGACAACGCCACCATCGTGGAGGGGATCATGGAAGAGGTCATCAAGAAGCAGATCCCCGCGAGCCTGCTGGACAGCAACACCAAGTACTACATCAACGCCACCGGCCGGTTCGTGCTGGGCGGCCCCCACGCCGACTGCGGGCTCACCGGCAGGAAGATCATCGTGGACACCTACGGCGGGTTCGCCAGCCACGGCGGCGGCGCCTTCTCCGGCAAGGACCCCTCGAAGGTCGACCGCTCGGCTGCCTACATGGCCCGCTACGTGGCCAAGAACATCGTGGCCGCCGGCCTCGCGAAGTGCTGCACCGTCCAGCTCGCCTACGCCATCGGCGTGGCCCAGCCCGTCTCCGTCATGGTGGACACCCAGGGCACGGGTACCATGAGCGACGAGAAGATCGCCGGTCTCGTGAGCGAGGTCTTTTCCCTGAAGCCCAAGGGCATCATCGAGAAGCTCGACCTCCTGCGCCCCATCTTCAAGAAGACCGCTGCCTACGGACACTTCGGCAGGACCGAGCCCGAGTTCACCTGGGAAAAAACCGATATGGTCGATAAGCTCAAGGAAAAGGCAGGGAAATAAGATGTCAGAAACCGCAAAGCAGGTGAAGGTGGGCAGGATCCCGGACTACACGTGCCTGAGCTGCAAGGTGGCCGACCTGTCGCTCAAGGACTTCGGCAGGAAGGAGATCGAGATCGCCGAGCAGGAGATGCCGGGCCTCATGGCGATCCGGGAGAAGTACGCGGCATCCAGGCCCCTGGCGGGCGCCCGCATTACGGGATCGCTGCACATGACCATCCAGACCGCGGTCCTCATCGAGACCCTCAAGCTCCTCGGCGCCGAGGTCAGGTGGGCGTCGTGCAACATCTTCTCCACCCAGGACCACGCGGCATCCGCCATCGCGGATACCGGCACCCCGGTCTTCGCCTGGAAGGGCGAATCCCTCGAGGACTACTGGGCCTGCACGCTGGCTGCCCTGGAGTTCCCGGGCGGCAAGGGTCCGAACCTCATCGTGGACGACGGCGGCGACGCAACGCTCATGGTCCACCGGGGCTACCAGGCCGAGAACAACCCGGCCATCCTCGACGAGCCCACCACGAACAGGGAGCTCGCCATCATCAATGCGGCCCTGAAGGCCAAGCTCCAGCAGGACCCCACCTTCTGGCACCGGGCTGTTCAGGAGATCAGGGGCGTGTCTGAAGAGACGACCACCGGCGTGCACCGGCTCTACCAGATGCTCGACAACGGCACCCTGCTCTTCCCCGCCATCAACGTGAACGACTCGGTCACCAAGAGCAAGTTCGACAACCTCTACGGCTGCCGGGAATCCCTGGCGGACGGCATCAAGCGGGCCACGGACGTGATGGTGGCCGGCAAGGTGGTGTGCGTGTGCGGCTACGGCGACGTGGGCAAGGGTTGCGCCCAGTCCATGCGCGGCTTCGGCGCCCGGGTGATCGTCACCGAGATCGACCCCATCTGCGCCCTGCAGGCAGCCATGGAAGGCTACCAGGTGGCCACGGTGGAAGACGCGCTGCCTGAGGCCAACATCTTCGTCACGGCCACGGGCAACTGCCACGTCATCCGCATCGAGCACATGGAAAAGATGAAGGACCAGTCGATCGTGTGCAACATCGGCCATTTCGACAACGAGATCGAGGTGGACAAGCTCCAGTCCTACCCGGGCATCAGGCACACGAACATCAAGCCCCAGGTGGACAAGTACACCTTCCCGGACGGGCACTCCATCTTCCTGCTGGCCGAAGGCAGGCTCGTGAACCTGGGCTGCGCCACGGGCCATCCCTCCTTCGTCATGTCCAACTCCTTCACCAACCAGACGCTGGCCCAGATGGACCTCTGGCAGAACCCGCGGGAGGTCTCGGTGAAGACGCTGCCCAAGGCCCTCGACGAAGAGGTTGCACGGCTCCACCTGGGCAAGCTCGGCGTGAACCTCACGAAGCTCACCAGGGAGCAGGCCGACTACATCGGCGTATCCGTGGAGGGGCCGTTCAAGCCCGACCATTACCGGTACTGATCCCCCCATCACCGGGAAACGAAAAGGCCGGCCGGGAAGATATCCCGACCGGCCTTCCTTATCTCTTAAGTCCATGCCTTACACGTGGCTGTCGAGCCAGGCGTTCAGGTCGGCGAGCACCCGTGCCCGGTCCTCGGGCAGCTCGTTGTAGACCTCGTGCTTGAGGCCCTCGTAGAGCCTGAAGGTCTTGTCGGTGGAGCCCATGGCATCGAAGAGGTCCTTCTGGCCGGAGAAGGAGGTGTCCAGCGAGCCCACCTGGATGAGCACCGGCACCCGTATCCGCCCTGCGTTGCCGGCGCCGATGGCCTGGAAGGTGTTCATCTGCTCGGCCAGGCGGGGGGTGATGACGTTGTAGACCAGGGGGTCGTTCACATAGGCCCTCACCACCTCCGGGTCCCGGGAGATGAACTCGGGGGGGAGCGGGGACTTCACGTGGAGAGAGGGCACGATCTTCGAGAGGATCCTGGTGAGGGACACCAGGATCTTCGGCACGGCCGGTCCGGGCCTCGCACCGGTCCCGGACAGAACGAGCGCCCTGACCCCTTCGGGAAACTGCTCCACGTAGTTCATGGCGATGAGGCTGCCCATGGAGTGGCCGAGCACCACGTACGGGAGGCCGGGGAACTTCGGCCTGACCACGGTGGAGGCGAAGAGCTTCTCGTCGTCGATGAAGTCCTGGAAAGAGCTCACGTGGCCCCTCCTGCCGCCGCTCCTGCCGTGGCCCCGGTGGTCGGCGCCGAAGACTGCGTAGCCTGCGGGGAGGAGCTGGTTCACCAGGAAGGCGTAGCGGTCGATGTGCTCGGCATAGCCGTGGATCACGTGGAGGGCCGCCCTGGGCTTTCCCTCGGGGAGCCATGCCTTCCAGAAGAGCGAACAACCGTCTCCGGCCGTGAGGTTTCCGCTTTCAGTCTGCACAGAGAGCCTCCTTTCCACCTGATTTCATAGACATTAAAAAATTATGACACAAAAGAAAGGGGGGCACAACCGACGATTTCCGGGCATATGGGGACATGGAAGCTTAATTCTGGCAGGATACTCGAAGATTTGTTGACAGACGACCTGATTAGGTCTATAAGAATGAATGCTCATTCAGAAAACGAGTACAAGTCTGGCAAGACAATTCATGTAAGGAGGATATTATGGCAAGTCAATGGGTAGACATGAGGGATATGAAGTTCCTGATCCATGAAGTCTTCAACATCGGTTCTCTCCTGGGGAAAGCTCCTTTCGAGGACCACGACGTCGACATGATCAACATGGTGCTCGAGCAGGGTGCGAAGTTCGCAGAGAACGAGATCGCTCCCACGTATCCCGACGAGGTGAACAGGAAGCCGGTCGAGGCCAGGTTCGAGAACGGCCAGGTCTTTGCCCCCGAGGCGTACAAGAGGCTCTGGAAGCTCTATGCAGAGGGCGGCTGGTTCGGCACCTCTGATCCGTACGATGTCGGCGGCCAGGGTCTTCCGGCGATCGTCTCCGCTGCAGCGGCGAACATGTTCCTCGCCACCAACCAGGCATTCCTCATGTACCCCGGCCTTACCCACGGCGCAGCACGCCTCGTGTATGACTTCTTCCAGCATCCGCTGAGGGACGTTATCCTCCAGAAAATGTTCGACGGCACCTGGGCAGGCACCATGTGCCTCACCGAGCCGGGCGCAGGCTCCGACGTGGGCGCCCTGAAGACCACCGCCAAGAGGCTGGATGACGGCACCTTCCTCATCACCGGCACCAAGTGCTTCATCTCCGCGGGCGACCACGACCTCGCCGAGAACATCATCCACCCCGTGCTCGCCAGGATCGAAGGCGACCCGGCCGGCACCAAGGGCATCTCCATCTTCATCGTGCCCAAGTACCGGATCAACCCCGACGGCTCCTGCTCCGGCGAGTCCAACGACGTGGCCACCGGCAACATCGAGAGCAAGATGGGCATCCACGGCAACTCCACCTGCACGCTGAACTTCGGCGAGAACGGCAAGTGCATCGGCTGGCTCATGGGCGAAGAGCGCCAGGGCATGGAGATCATGTTCCACATGATGAACGAAGAGCGCCAGGGCGTGGGCATGATGGGTGTCGGCCTCTCCACCGCCGCTTACCTGCATGCGCTGGCCTATGCGAAGGAAAGGCTCCAGGGCGTCAACATCATGGAGATGAAGAACCCCGATGCCAAGCAGACGCAGATCATCAACCATCCTGACGTCCGCAGGATGCTGCTCAAGCAGAAGAGCATGACCGAAGCCATCAGGGCCCTGGCATACTACTGCTACTTTGCCATGGACTGCAGGGCCGCCGCGACCGCAGCCAATAACGATGCAGAGAAAGACAAGTGGCAGGGCATCATCGAGGTCATCACCCCGATGGTCAAGTCCTACTGCACCGACGCTGCCGACGACATCATCAAGATGGCGATCCAGACCTACGGCGGCTACGGCTTCTGCCGTGAGTACCCGGTGGAGCAGATGGCCCGCGACAACAAGATCAACACCATCTACGAAGGCACCAACGGCATCCAGGCCCTCGACCTCCTCGGCCGCAAGCTCGGCATGAAGAAGGGCATGTACTTCATGACCCTGCTGGGCGAGACCAACGCAGAGATCGCCAAGGCAAAGGCCGGCGACGCGTTCAAGGAAGAGGCGGCCATCGTGGAGAAGGCCATCGGCAAGTGCGCGGAGACCGCAATGACCTTCAGCGCCCTCATCAAGACCAACCCCTTCATCCCGCTCATCGCTGCGTACGACTACCTCAACTGCCTGAGCGAGGCGCTCTGCGGCTGGTTCCACATCTGGATGGCCAACGTCGCCACCGAGGCCCTCAAGACCGCGACCATCGACTCAGAGAAGATGTTCTACACCGGCAAGATCGAAGGCGCCAGGTTCTACATCAACAGGATCACCGCACTGGTTCCGTCCAAGCTGGAGACCCTGACGAAGGACGAGATCAGCGCCTGCAGGATCCCGGAAGAGGCATTTGCTGTCTAAGATTCACGTTGTTAGCCGGCAATACCGAGCGGGGAGACACGCATCTCCCCGCTCGTTTTATTTTGAGAAGTGGGATGGTGGAGCAGCCTGGAGGTCGTTTTTTATGTTGATTCAGGCAGCCGGTGCTGACCGTGTCCTGAGCCTGACACCCGCCCGCTTCGTTCGTACTCCTCGAATACTGCAGGCGTTCATGAAGAAACCTTGAATTTCAGGACCTTAGCTCTATACTAAACAATGATCACTATCGAATGCTGTCGTGAGGGGCGGGAACAGGTATGGAGAAGAAGCACACGTTTTCCATCTGGTATGTCTTTATCGGGATATGGGGCGTGCTCCTGGCCCACAGCTACATAGACTCCATGATGGCGGTGAAGGCCATCCCCTACAGCCAGTTCATGACCCTGCTGAAGCAGGGGAAGGTGGCCGAGATCGCCATCTCCCAGGGCGAGATCCAGGGCAAGATGAAAAACAACGAGGGCAAGCTCGAGGATTTCAAGACCGTGCGGGTGGACCCCGAGCTCTCCACCATCCTGGAGCAGTACAACGTCACCTTCAAGGGCAAGGTCGAGTCAACCTTCGTGCGCGACATCATGTCCTGGGTGCTGCCCGTGTTCCTGTTCGTGGGGATCTGGTACTTCCTCATGAAGCGCATGACCGGCAAGCAGCCGGGCTTCATGTCACTGGGCAAGAACAAGGCCAAGATCTACATGGAAGACGAGCTCAAGGTACGGTTCGACGACGTGGCAGGCGTGGACGAGGCCAAGCAGGAGCTCGTGGAGGTGATCGACTTCCTGAAAAACCCGAAGAAGTTTGGTGAGCTCGGGGGGAAAATCCCCAAAGGCATCCTGCTGGTGGGCCCCCCGGGGACCGGGAAGACCCTCCTGGCCAAGGCCGTTGCCGGGGAAAGCGGCGTGCCCTTCTTCAGCATGAGCGGGTCCGACTTCGTGGAGATGTTCGTGGGGCTCGGCGCGGCGCGGGTGAGGGACCTCTTCGTCCAGGCCAAAGAGAAGGCGCCCTGCATCATCTTCATCGACGAGGTCGACGCCCTGGGCAAGGCCCGGGGCATCGGCGGCATGACCGCCGGGCACGACGAGCGGGAGCAGACCCTCAACCAGCTCCTGTCCGAGATGGACGGCTTCGACCCCAAGGCCGGTGTCATCCTCATGGCTGCCACCAACCGGCCTGAGATCCTCGACCCCGCCCTCCTCAGGCCAGGCAGGTTCGACCGGCACGTCCTCGTGGACCGACCGGACAAGACCGGCCGGGCGGAGATCCTGAAGGTCCACCTCAAGAACATCAAGACCGGCGGCGACATCGACGTCGAGACCCTGGCGGGCATGACCCCCGGCATGGTGGGCGCTGACCTCGCCAACCTGGTGAACGAGGCGGCCCTGCTGGCGGTGAGGCGCGACAAGCCGGTCGTGGGCATGCCCGAGTTCCAGGAGGCGGTGGAGAGGATCATCGGGGGCCTGGAGAAGAAGAACCGGCTCATCAACAAGGTCGAGCGCGAGATCGTCGCCTTTCACGAGATGGGGCACGCCATCGTTGCCATGAGCCTCCCGGGCACGGACCCGGTGCAGAAGATCTCCATCGTACCCCGGGGCATTGCGGCGCTGGGCTACACCATGCAGGTCCCCACGGACGACCGGTTCCTCATGCGCAGGACCGAGCTCCTGAACAAGATCGCGACCCTGCTCGGCGGGAGGGCGGCCGAAGCGCTCATCTTCGGCGACATCTCGACGGGCGCGCACAACGATCTTTCCCGCGCCACGGACATCGCCAAGAGCATGATCAAGGAATACGGCATGAGCAGCACGCTGGGGCAGGTCTACCTCGCCCACGACCGGCGCTCTCGCTTCCTCGACGTGGGCCAGCAGGAGCAGGGCGACTACAGCGAGCTCACCGCCCAGGCCATCGACAGCGAGATCCGGCAGATCATCACGGACCAGTACCAGGTGGCCCTGGACATCCTCACGAAAAAGAGGGACGCCCTCGAAAGGGGGGCACAGCTGCTCCTGGAAAAGGAGAAGATCGACAAAGACGAGATCGCCGGCCTCATGCAGGCAGCCTGAGAATCCCCCTGGCAGGGCTGCAAGAGGACATTCCTCACGCGCACGATCAAGGAACGGAGAGGGGTGCTGCCGTTGTCCTGAACCCGGACACCGAACAGGGTTTTTCCTCATCCCTGGAAAATATGCTCATGAACATGAGCGCTCTTGTGGCTCCTTCTATCCTCTCTCGTGAATAAATCACTTGTCTCCGCGATACACCCCTCCGTACTCGTCCGTTGACAGCGAGGCGCCGGGTTTCTTCTGCTGGCCTGCCGTGATGCGGGCGATGAACAGGGTATGGTCGCCGGTGTCCACGGTGCGCTCCACCTCGCAGTCGAGATACCCCAGAGACTCGTTCAGGACCGGGTTTCCCCCGGGGGTAAGATCGAATCCGATCCCGTTGAACTTCCTTTTCCAGTCCGGGATCTTGAACCTTTTCACCGAATCGAGCGCCTCTTCGGAGAGGACGTTGATGGCGAACTTCCTGGTGCTTGAGATCTGGGAGTGGGAGAGCCTGTTGTTCCTGATGGCAACGGCAACGAGCGGGGGTTCGTGGGAGCATTGGGTGACCCACGAGGCTATCATGCCGTTGAGACTGCCCTCGGCATTGATGGTTATGAGATATATGCCATAGTGAAATTTGTCGAGTACATCCTGCACCGATCTTTCCATATCACGAGCCTCCTTTACAATTATATATAGGAGTGCAAGTTTGCTTATTAAAGTCTTGACAAGGCCATATCCGGTCTTCTTTTTCGTGAAGGCATGCCGGGGCGGGAAAGCGGGCAGGCGCACCCCCCCTGCCCGGGGGGGCGTGCCCGAATGTTCCGTCGGGCCGGTTACAAGTCCCTGTACGCGGACCAGGTCTGGTAGCCGCCGCTGAGGTTCTTTGACCTGAACCCGTGCTGGGAAAGGATCCGGTGGGCGAGGTATCCCCTCATGCCCACGGCGCAGTACACGACGTACGTCTTGCTCCTGTCCAGCTCGCCCAGCCTGTCCCTGAGCTCCCGAAGCGGGATGCGAACCGCGCCGGGCACCATACCCGTGGCCTCGACCTCCCACTCCTCCCTCAGGTCTATCACGGCATGGTCCCCGTTAAGGCCCGGGAGGTCTTCCGGGTGTATGATCTCCACGTCTCCCTTGAGGATGTTGCCGGCCACGAACCCGGCGATGTTGACAGGGTCCTTCGCCGAGGAGTATGGCGGCGCATAGGCCAGCTCCAGCTCCTCGAGATCGGAGACGCGCATGCCGCCCCTGATTGCCGTGGCGAGCACGTCGATTCGCTTGTCCACCCCTTCCCCGCCGACGATCTGGCCCCCCAGGACGCGGCCGTCCCCCGGGGAGAAGAGGAGCTTGATGGCCATCATCTGAGCCCCGGGGTAGTAGGCTGCGTGGGACCCCGAATGGGTGTGGCTCGCGAGGTACGGGACGCCGTGCGCCTTGAGGGTCTTTTCGCTCGCCCCCGTTGAGGCCGCCGTGAGGTCGAACACCTTCACCACCGAGGTGCCCAGCGTGCCGCTGAACGCCGAGGGCCTGCCCATTGCGCTGTCCGCCGCGATGCGGGCCTGCTTGTTGGCGGGCCCTGCCAGCGCGGTTGCCGTGGGGATGCCCAGAACGGAGTCCTGGACGCACACCGAGTCGCCCACGGCATGGATGTCCCTGTCCGAGGTGCGCATGGCGGCATCCACCCTGATATGGCCCCGTTCGCAGAGCTCGAGGCCGGCCTCGCGAGCGAGCGCGCTCTCGGGCCTGATGCCGACGGACAGGATGAGCATGCCGCAAGGCAGCACCGTACCCTTCTCGGTCGTCACCTCAAGCCCGTCCCCGTCTCCTTCCACCGCCTTGAGGCCGTTGCCGAGCTCCAGGGAGACCCCGTTGCGCCTGAGCTCCCGGTGCACCAGGGCCGCCATCTCCGGGTCCAGCGGGGGCATGACCTGATCGAGCTTCTCGAGGATGGTGACCTTCAGCCCCCGGTGCACGAGGTTCTCCGCCATCTCGACGCCTATGAACCCGCCTCCTGCCACCACTGCGGAGGATGGCTTCCTCCTTTCGATGCAGGCAATGATCCGGTCCGCATCCTGGATGGTCCTGAGGCTGAACACGTTCTCCCGGTCGATGCCGGGGACAGGGGGCCTGATGGGCTCGGCCCCGGGGGAAAGGATGAGCTTGTCGTAGGACTCCGCATACTCCTCCCCCGTGAGGAGGTTTTTCACCCGCACGGCCTTTTTTGCCCGGTCTATGGCCAGGGCCTCGGTAAAGGTCCGCACGTCGACCCGGTACCTTGACGTGAAGGCCTTGGAGGTGGTGACGAGCAGGCTGCTCCTCTCCCTGATGACCCCGCCGATGTAGTACGGCAGGCCGCAGTTTGCGAACGAGATGAACTCGCCCCGCTCCAACAGCACGATCGTGGCATGCTCGTCGAGCCTCCGGGCCCTGGCCGCGGCAGTCGCCCCCCCGGCCACTCCTCCGATGATCACCAGCTTCATGTCAACCCTCCTTCAGCACGATGCTTTAGCAGGGGCATAACGGACGCACGCATCCCAGCCCCATGACAACTGTATAGCATACTGTATGGTTAAGGGAAGCGCTTCCCCGTGGACCATGGTCCCGTACCGTACATCGACCCCTTCCCCGGGAAGTGTTCCTTCCCGCCCACACCCCATCGAAGCCGTTCGAAAACATCGTATAGTATATAGAGAACATGCTTGTTCTGCAGGGAGTCCTGCGGAAAGGAGAAGAGCGATGGCGCCATTTACCGAGCACAGGGTGCACATTCGGAACAGGACACGGATCCCCTCGGATGTGGAGTGCGTGAGCTGCGGTCTGGACGACTGTTTCCGCGCGACCATCTACAACGTCAACGGCGACGGCCTCTATCTCGAGTCGGACCACCCCCTGGACAGAGGACAGGGCATCCTCATCCACACGCTGCAGCATGTCCCGGCCGGCCTGACCGACGGCAGGGACATCGACGACAACGCCGGCATAGTGAGGTGGACAAGGTCCATGGAAAGGAACGGCAGGCAGCTCTTCGGGGCGGGGGTGAGGTTCTTCTACCCGGGCCTGGGTGAAGACCGGGAGGCCCTGGATGCGTTCGAGTATTACTGCGACCTCTGCAGCAAGGCCGTCGGGCGGAAGATCGGCATGCGCCGCAGCGACGAGCTGTGGATGTGCCCCAGGTGCAGCACGTTCGTCGATCACCTTCCGACCGAGATCCACTACGTGACCATGCGCTACCTCATCGGCAACGTCCTGTAACGGAGGGGCTGATCCGGGCGCCGGCCGGCGGCGAAATCGCCGCGGGAGCGCTCCCCGCCGGCAGCGGTCGGGCGCCATCGGGAGAAACCTCCCGCCGGTGCTTTCTCGCAGACAAGGCCTCAAATATCAGGCGGATTGCAGGTCATTTTGGTCTTTGACTAAGCCGGTGCTCTGTGCTAGGGGATGGCTATCATGGACGAAGAAAGCGATAGAAACCTTAAAGCTTGATCCCTCGCCCCCGGCGTGAGTCATCTGTCCTCGGGCGAAGGAGAGATGATGAAGCCGGTTTCTTAACCAAAGCATAATCTTTAAGACCCGGTCGACTCAGTGCTGATTCAAGAAGGGTGCGGATGTATGCTTATGTATGATCGCCTCACATATATCCGGGGTTCAGGTGTGTTCCTTCCGGCGACCGCATCGCCGCTGAGCCCTCAGACGACGCGCGTTCCCTGCGCACGGACAGCCGTTTTGCACCACGCCGCACCCCGTGCTTTCCGCACACCCTGTGACGTTTCCGGAAGCCCCTTTTCGCCCGGGCCGGAAACCCCGGGCGCGTCTGTTCCATGCCGCAGGAAGGGCCTTCAGGGCCGCGCCCGCCCCGGGCGCAACGGGGGAGGTCCGGCGTGTACTGGCTGAGCAAGACCTTTCACCGCATAAACCGTTTCCAGAGGAGGCTGCTCATCTTCCTCTCCGTGCTCGGCCCCGGGATCATCGTCATGATCGCGGACAACGATGCCGGTGGCATCTCCACCTATGCCGTCACCGGCTCCACCTACGGATTCAGCCTCCTGTGGGTCTTCATTTTCCTGCTCCCCATGGCCTACTATGTCCAGGAGATGACCGTGCGGGTGGGCGCCGTGACCAAGCGCGGCCAGGCGGAGATCATCTTCGAAGGGTTCGGCCCCTTCTGGGGGTGGTTCTCCATCATCGACCTGGTCATCATCAACTGGCTCACCCTGGTGACGGAATACGTGGGCATGACCGCGGCCATGAGCCTCTTCGGCGTCCCGCCCCTGGCCACCTTCATCGTGGTGACGATCATCCTGTTCGCGGTGGTGCGCACCGGACAGTACTGGACCTTCGAGAAGATCACCCTCTTCTTCTGCCTCTTCAACCTCGTGTACATCCCGGCCGCCATCTGGGCCATGGACACGCCCACTGCGCCTGAGTGGAACGAGGTGTTCCGCGGCTTCTGCTTCCCGGACATGGGCGGGTGGAACGCGGACATGCTCTTCATCGTCCTCGCCAACCTGGGCACCACCATCACCCCGTGGCAGCTCTTCTTCCAGCAGAGCGCGGTGGTGGACAAGGGGCTCGACATCCACGACATCTCCTTCGGCAAGGCGGAGACCTTCGTGGGGGCCTCGCTCACCTGCCTGGTGGCGGTGTTCATCATCATCACCACAGGGGCGGCCTTCTACTACCACATCCCGCCCATCGTCATCGAGGACGCCCGGCAGACCGCCGAGGCCCTCGTGCCGCTCATGCCGGCTGGCTACGGAGACCTGGCGCGCAAGCTCTTCGCCATAGGCCTGTTCGACGCCGGCTTCCTGGGTGCCCTGTGCATCTCCCTGTCCTCTTCCTGGGCCGTGGGAGAGGTCTTCGGCTGGGCCCACTCGCTCAACCAGAAGGTCAAGGACGCCCCGTGGTTCTACTTCATCTACCTCGTCATGCTGATCACCTCGGGCGCCGTGGTGCTCCTGCCGGGCGCTCCCCTGGTGACCATCACCATGTTCGTGCAGGTGGTCGCGGTGACGCTGCTCCCGGTGTCGCTCATCTTCCTCCTGCTCATCCTCAACGACAGGGCCTTCATGGGGGAGCATGTGAACACCCGCTGGCAGAACATCACGAACTGGTCCATCGTCATCCTGGTCATCACCGTGTCGTCGCTCATGGGCATAAGCACCCTGTTCCCGGGGTTATTCAAGTAAGTACAGGGAGGTAAGGTATGGCAGCCGACAATGGGACGAAATTCAAGGGCATGGAAGGCCTCCACGGGTCCGACCCGTTCCGGTTCCTCTTCTTCTCTGAACTGCTCAAGCTGCCGGTATACAAGGAAAAGATCGGAAACCGCATCGGCAAGCTCTCGGACCTCGTGTTCCTGCTCAAGGAGCCCTACCCGGAGGTGGTGGGCATCTACATCGAGCACGGCTGGGGCAAGCCCACCGAGCTCATCCCCTGGTCCAAGGTGATCAAGATCGAGGAGGACGGCATCTTCGTCAGGCCCCCGGACGAGGGGGACACCTATCCGCGCTTCGTCGACCAGCCGGGCTGGATCCTCATGGACAAGCACCTCATGGGCAAGACGGTGCTCGACATCGACGGCAGGCGGGTGGAGGTGGTGAACGACGTGCACTTCCTGGAGACCCGGGGGACCCTGCTCCTCGTCCACGTGGACTTCTCCTTCGGAGGGTTCTTCCGCAGGTGGGGCCTGGGCAGGCTCGAGCTGGTGAAGAGCAACCTCATCTCGTGGAAATACGTCCAGCCCCTGTCTGTGGAGGACGCGGTCGCCACGGACAAGGTGGCCCTCTCGGTCACCAAGCATCAGATGCTGGAGCTTCCCAGCGAGGACCTCGCCGACTTTCTCGAGGAGCTCCCCGGTGACGAGCAGCAGGTGCTGTTCTCGGCGCTGGACTCCGAGAAGGCGGCCGAAGCCCTCATGGAGGCCGAGCCCCGGGCCCAGCGGCAGATCATCGCCAACCTGAGGGAGGAAAAGGCGAGGAAGATCCTCTCCGAGATGACCGTGCCCCAGCTTGCCGGCCTGTTCTCGGTCCTTCCCCACGACGACGTCACCGAGCTCATGGCCTATCTCGACAGCGACATGGCGGAGAAGGTCAGGGAGATCCTCTCCGAGCGGGAGATCACGGTGAGGAACCTCATGTCGCAGGACTACCTCCTGGCGAAGGCTGACGAAAAGGCGGGAGAAGTGCTGGGGCGGATCAGGGGCACAGGCCTGGAGCCCAGGAGCGTGTCGTACATCTACGTGGTCAACGGCGACGGCAGGACCCTGCTCGGGGTCGTGGACCTGCGGGAGCTCGTCATGACCCCGGACGAGGTGGTCATGTCCGAGGTCATGAGCTCACCGGTGGTGAGCGCCGAAGAGGACGACGTGCAGGACGACATCGAGGAGATGTTCGCCAAGTACCACTACCGGATGATCCCCGTGGTGGACGGACAGGACCGCATCCTGGGGGTCATATACTACAACGACGTGATGAAGGGCGCTGCTTCCCGCTGAAGGATAAAAGGAGGAACCCATGCCGCGTGTGCAGCTGACGAAGTTCGGCAAAATTGCCCTGTTTTTTCTCCAGTTCTACATCGTGGTCCTGCTGCTTCTCCTGCTGGTGAAGTTCCTGAGGGTCATCGAGGTCATTCAGTAGGGCCTCCTTCCCCACACGAAAGAGAGCATCATGAGTTCAGGCGTATGGAAGGGATATCTGAGCGTGGTGTGCGCCGCCCTGCTGTGGGCTTCCTGCGGCACTGCGGGCAAGGCCCTGTTCAACGACGGCATGGACCCTCTGGTCCTGGTCCAGACCAGGGCCACCTTTGCCCCGTTCATCCTCATCGTCGTGCTCCTCGTCTGGAAGCCTTCCCTGCTCAAGATCGGCGTCCACGACATCCCCCGGTACATGCTCCTTGGGGGCGTGTTCACAGCCCTCATGCAGCTCGCCTACTTCATGGCCATCTCCCGGATCCAGGTGGCTTCCGCCGTGCTCATCCAGTACCTGGCCCCGGTGCTCGTGGCGGGCTACTCCATGACCTTCTGGAAGGAGCGGGTCACCCCGGGCAAGCTCGCCTCCCTCCTCCTCTCCATCGCCGGGTGCTTCCTCGTGGTGGGGGGCTACAACCTCGAGCTCGTCTCCATGAACCGCGCAGGCATCCTGTGGGCCTTTCTCTCCGCCGTGGCCTTCGCGCTCACCACGCTCCTCTCGGAGAAGATGATGCAGCGCCACCATACCCTCACCTCGCTCGCCTACGGACTGGGCTTCGCGGCGTGCACCCTGAACATCGTCCACACCCCGTTGAGCATCTTTACGGGCACATACACGTCCGGGCAGTGGGCGGCCCTGGCGTACATCGTGGTCTTCGGCACGCTGGCGCCCTTCGGCCTCTACTTAGCGGGCGTGAACTACATCCGCTCCACCCGCACCATCATCACCGCCACCCTCGAGCCCATCTCCGCCGCCTTCATGGCCTTCTTCCTCCTGGGGGAGGCGCTCTCACCCCTGCAGATCACGGGCGGAATCGCCGTGATCGCGGCAGTGGTCATCCTCCAGCTCCAGATCGAGCACGACGAGCTGTCCCCGCACATCATCAGGGCAGGACGGGTCAGGCAGGATGCCGACGGTCCGGCATAGCGGCTCCCAGGGCATATGCCCTGCGGCGGCCAGGTTGCATTTTCCCCGTGCCGGGTTTATGCAAGGGATTACCTGCTGGCAGTATTTCCCTGCGTAAGAAGCATCCTCCAGCCGAAGCGGAAACGGGCCGGGACAGGAAGAGACCTCCCCGGCCCGTTTTTTGTCAGCCTCTCTTGAAAAGCCGCGCAAATGCCCTACATTCGGTTCACCACAACAGCTCCTGTTGGGGGATGAAAGGATATTCAGGAGGTGCTGACATGGCAAAGAAGGCTGTTCTTCATCTGAAAAAGGGAAGACCATGGCTCATACACATGGGTGGGAAAAAGAGGAGATCAATGATTTGGAATGACAAGGCACCCCTTCCGGAGGAGTACGGCGAGGACTCAGGGCTGTCCGCCTGCGCGCTCCCGCTCTCGGAAGCCCGTGCCGGAGACAGCCGGTGCGGCATCGCTCTGCACCCGTATCCGGCCGATATCGTAGACGGTTTCGGGCACTACTTCCACCCGGTGGAGAAGGCTGCGTAAGGAAAGGAGGATCAGAACTCTCAGCGCCTGCCGCCAGCAGGAGGGCAACCGGCTCACCCGCAGGCGGCAGGCGCTTTTTGCTTTCAACAGGCTTTCCTTGCCGGAAAGGGCTGCCGCACGGCCCCGTTACCGCCTACACCTGCCTCAGGCCCAGCCTGCCCCGGCCCAGGAGGTCGTGGAGATGGACCACGCCCTTGAGCTCGGTCCCCTCGTCGGACACGATGAGCGAGGTGATCTGGTGCTTTTCCATGAGGTCCAGGGCGTCGATTGCGAGCTTGTCGCTGGAGATCCGCTTGGGGTTTTTCCCCATGATGTCCCGGGCGGTGAGGCCCTTGAGGTTGTCCCCCCACTTGAGGAGCGCGCGGCGAAGGTCGCCGTCCGTGACGATCCCCTCGATGTTCGACTGCTCACCCACCAGGGTGAAGCCCAGGGATTTGGCGGTCATTTCCTTCACCACCTCGGGAAGGGGCAGCGACGGGTCCACCAGCGGTATCCGCTCCCCGGTGATCATGACCTGGGAGATCCGGAACATGAGCTGCTTGCCCAATTCGCCTGCCGGATGGATGAGCTTGAAGGCATCGCGGTCGAACCCCTTGATGTGGGAGAGCACCACGGCCAGGGCATCGCCCAGGGCGAGCTGGGCCGTGGTGGAGGCGGTGGGCGCCAGGTTCAGGCCGCACGCCTCGCGAGCCACGGAGCAGGACAGCGCCACCTGCGCCTGGCGGGCCAGCGGGGATTCGGGGTTGCCGGTGATGGCGATGACCGGGACGCCCAGGGACGCGAGCGGCGCCAGGAGGTTCAGGACCTCGGCCGTGGTCCCGCTGTTGGAGAGGACGATGGCCGCGTCCCCGGGGGTGATGGTCCCGAGGTCGCCGTGGAGGCCATCCACCGGGTGCATGAACACGGCATTGGTTCCGATGCTCACCATGGTGGAGGCGATCTTCCGGGCAATGATGCCCGACTTGCCCACGCCCGTGAGGATGACCTTGCCCTTGAGCCCGGCGATGATGCCCACGGCCTCGGCGAAAGGCTCGCCCAGCTGCCCGACGACCCCCTCGAGGCCTTCGATCTCGGTCCGTATGGCCTCTCTGCCCAGCCTGATGATCTCCTCTGAGTTCATAGAATTCTCCCCACCAGATCGTACTCCATTGCCTCGGTTATCTCAACCTCGGAAAACGACCCGAAGCGTGCCGTGCCCTCGTTGATGATGACGTGGCCATCCACCTCAGGCGCCTGGAACGCCGCCCTGCCCTTCAGCAGGAGGTCGGTCTCTGGGTGGTACCCCTCCACGAGCACGCGCAGCGTCCTGCCCACGAGCCCCTCCAGCCTGCGCCGGGAAACCTCCTGCTGGATGGCCATGATCCGGGCGCTTCTCTCCTCCTTGACCTTCTTTGGAACGCTGTTTCTCATGGCCGCGCTCCTGGTCCCCTCCTCGGGGGAATAGGTGAACACCCCGAGGTGGTCAATAAGCCCCTGCCGGATGAACCCCTCGAGCTCCAGGAAGGCTTTCCCGTCCTCTCCGGGATGCCCCACCATGACCGTGGACCTGATCCACACCTCGGGCGCCTCGGTCTTCAGGAGGTCGAAGGCCCTCCTCACCGCGTCCGCCCCGCCCTTCCTGCCCATGGCGGCCAGCACCCTGTCGGAGACGTGCTGGATGGGCAGGTCGATGTACGGGACCACCTTGGGGAGGTTGCGCATGGCCTTCACCACCTCAGGGGTGGTGGTGGCCGGGTGCATGTACATGAGCCTGATCCACTCGATGCCGTCCACCCGGGAGATCGCCTCGAGGAGCCTCGGAAGACGCACCCCTCTGCCCAGGTCGTGCCCGTAGGAGCCCAGGTCCTGGGCCACGAGGACAACCTCCTTCACTCCGCGGGCCGCCAGGTCGGCGCACTCGCCTACCACCTCGTCGACGGGCTTCGAGACGAGCCCTCCCCTGATGCTGGGGATGAGGCAGTAGGAGCAGTTGTTGGAGCACCCCTCGCTCACCTTGACGTAGGCAAAGGAACCCGTGGTGGCATGGGTCCTCCTGACCACGCCGCCGTAACAGGCGGAGAGGAGCTGCGTGCCCGATTTGAGCGCCTCGGCCAGGTTGCCGTAGGTCCCTGGAGCCGCGAAGAGCTTCACTTCCGGCAGCTCTGCGATGAGCTCTGGACCGTACCTGCTCACGAGGCACCCGGTGCAGATCACCTGCTTGCCCTCCTCGAGAAGCTCGAGCATGGTCCGGACCGATTCCTCCACCGCCGAGGTGAGGAAGGCGCAGGTGTTCACCACCACGGCGTCCGCATCCTTAGGCTCGGAGACGATCTCGTAGCCGGCCTCGCTCAGCCTTTCGCAGATGTACTCCGAGTCCACGAGGTTCTTCGGGCAGCCGAGGCTCACCAGCGCGATGCGCTTCACTGATACGGGTCTACTCGAATGCGGTAAACTTGGGGATGACGACGATCCCGCCGGGCGAGATGTCGTACTTTTTCCTGTCTTCTTCAAGGTTGTAGCCTATGGTCGTATTGGGTGGGATGTTCACGTACTTGTCGATGATGGCGTTCTTGATCTTGCAGTTCCTGCCCACCGTGACACCGTCGAGGAGCACCGAATCGAGCACCTCGGCGTAGGAGTTCACCCGCACGTTGGGCGAGACGATGGTCCGGGAAACCCGGCCGCCGGAGATGATGGCGCCGTTGCAGACCACGGAGTCGAGCACCGTGCCGATGCGCTTGCCGTCGTCTCCCCCGGAAAAGACCATCTTCGCGGGCGGATAAGGGCTGTACACGGTGTGGATGGGCCAGTTCGGGTTGTAGAGGTTGCACTGGGGCGTCACCGACACGAGGTCCATGTGGGCCTCGTAGTAGGCGTCGAGCGTCCCGATGTCGCGCCAGTAGGAGTTGCCCTCGATGCCCTTGAAGTAGTAGGCCAGCACCTTGCTGCCGTTGGCCACCATCTTGGGGATGATGTCCTTGCCGAAGTCGTGGCTGCTGTCCTTGCGTCTGGCGTCCTCGATGAGGTGCCTGATGAGGGCGTCGGTCCTGAACACGTAGATGCCCATGGAGACGAGGACCCTGGTGGGGTCGTCGGGCATGGTGACCGGGTTTTCCTTGGGCTTTTCCTGGAACCCTGCCACGCTCTTGTCGGAAGCCGCCATGACGATGCCGAACTCGGAAGCGGTCTCCACGGGCATGGGGACCACGCCGATGGTGATGTCCGCCTCGGTCTGCACGTGGTAGTCGATCATCTCGGCATAGTTCATCTGGTAGATGTGGTCGCCCGAGAGGATGAGGGTGTATTTGGGCTTGTCCTGCTGGAGGGTGTAGACGTTCTGGAAGACCGCATCCGCCGTGCCCTCGTACCAGGAGCTCCCGATGCGCTGCTGGGCCGGGATGTTGTAGATGTACTCGCCCATGGGGTAGGAGAAGAACGGGAGCCAGCCCCGCTGGATGTGTCGGTCGAGCGAGTGGGACTTGTACTGGGACAGCACGTAGACCTGCTTGAGGCCGGAGTTGACGCAGTTCGAAAGGGTGAAGTCGATGATGCGGTACATGCCGCCGAAGGGAACCGCGGGCTTTGCGCGGTCCTTGGTCAGGGGATAGAGGCGCTCGCCTTTCCCGCCGGCAAGGATAATGACGTCAATGTCTTTAGCCTGCACCATGGTCATTCACCAATAAGCTCCTTGATGGTTTCCTTGAGCTTCGTGAGATCGTGGGATTTTTCGATGTACGCGTCGGCGGCCATGACCATGACGTCGTCCCGGTAGCTGGAGTACGCGGTGTGAATGATCACCGGCGTGCTCTGGCGGGACTTGATGATGTTCCCCATGGTCTCGAACCCGTTCATCCGGGGCATGCGCAGGTCGAGGATGATGAGATCGGGCTTCTGGCCGTTGGCTCCCTCGAGGTATGCGAGGGCTTCCTTGCCGTCGGAAACGATGTCGATGCCGTATCCCTCGTCGGTGAGTTCCTCCTGGAGGAGTCTCTGGATATTCTTATCGTCTTCGACCACGAGGATACGTTTCATAATCAGTAATAATACCTCCGGACCCCTGATAAGTCAAATAATTATGCCCGAATTCTCCTGAATTTCCCTGGTCTTCCATCCTGACGGCTGAAAAAAGGCGTTTCACGGCCCATGACGGAGACCCGGGATCACCCCTTGACCGGCTTGGTGGCCAGCGAGATCCGCTCGTGGCCCGATGACCTGAGGACGTCGAGGATCGTGACCACTTTGAAGTAGGGGATCTGCTTCGAGGCGAGGATCACGATGTCCTTGCCCTTGGGCAGCGCCTTGAGCTCGCCTTCCCGTGCGATGTGGCCGTTGATGAGGAGCTCCTTTTCCGTGACCGTGACCGTGACGGCCTCCCGGGTGAGCGAGTCGCCGCTGCTCGTCTCCGGCAGGCTCACCTGGTTGAGCTTGAGCGGGGTGCCCAGGGTGAGCAGGAAGAAGATCTGCAGGAGGAACATGATGTCCACCAGCGGGGTGACGTCAAACGCTGCTGAGCTCAATCCCCTTTTTCTCTTTCTGAACTGCATGATCTTCCCCTTTCAGGTATTCGAGGATACGGGCAGAGGTCTTTTCCATCTCCAGGATGAGGAAGTCGCTGCGCGCAAGGAGGAGCCGGTAGCAGACGAACACGGGTATGCCGATGCACAGTCCCGCCACCGTGGTGATGAGGGCCTCGGATATCCCTGCCGCCAGGAGCTGGGTGGAATTCGAGCTGGCCGTGCTCACGGCGTGGAACGACTTGAGCATGCCCGTCACCGTGCCCAGGAACCCGAGCAGAGGCGCAATGGCCGCGATGATGCCCAGGACGTCGATGTAGCGTTCGATGACGTTGGCCTCGGTGGCTCCGGCCTCTTCCATGTAGTCCTTGATGATCTCCCTGCGCATGCCCGCGTTCTTGATGGCCACCATGACCACGGGACTGATGGGGGAGGTGCTCCTGCGCATGAGCCGCTCGATATCGTCGAGGCGCCCGAGACGGGCGAGGCGCTCCACCTCGTCAAGCAGGTTTTTCGGGAGGATCTTGCTCCGGCGCAGGGCATACGACCTCTCGATGATGATTGCCAGGGCGATGACGGAGCAGGCCAGAAGGGGCCACATCACGGGTCCGCCCTTGATGAAAAACTCCCAAAGCGTCATAGCTTCCCCTCGCTCCTCATGTGGAATTTTCGTCCCCCTTATCCCACAAATGATTTCTCTATTCAATGACAGATAAGATTCCCGAAAAGAATCCTTGATAATTATTGTGTAAGATTGCTAACATGGTATTGATGGAAAACATGGAGAACAACATCGAAAAAGTCGAGGAAAAACCGGCAGAGGAGCTCTCCCCGGTCAAGCACACGAAACTCGTGTGCGTGCGTTTCCCCGCTCTGCCCATGTCCTACATCTTCGATGCGAGGGACCTGGAGCTCTCCGGCGGGGACATGGTCCTGGTGAACACCGAGTCAGGGCTCGCGGTGGCCAAGGTCCTGGGCTTCCCCTCGGAGGGCGAGGCAGAGGGCCTCGAGGACATCAAGCCCGTGGTGAGGAAGCTCACGAACGCGGACTACGAGAAGCTCAAGAACATCTACGCAAAGGAGAAGGAGTGCTTTCAGTTCGCCGCCGAGCGCATCCGCGCCCGGGACCTGCCCATGAAGCTCACCCGGGTGGAGCAGATGTTCGACGGCTCGAAGATCACGTTTTCCTTCGTGGCCGAGAGCCGGGTGGACTTCCGCGACCTCCTGAAGGACCTGGTGGAGAAGTACCGCACCAGGATCGAGCTCAGGCAGATCGGCAGCAGGCAGGAGTCGGCCATGCTGGGCGGCATCGGGAGCTGCGGACGCGAGCTGTGCTGCGCGGTGTACCTCACCGGGTTCCAGCGCATCTCCGTGAAGATGGCCAAGAACCAGAACATGACGCTCAACCCCACGAAGATATCCGGCCTGTGCGGCAAGCTCAAGTGCTGCCTCGCCTACGAGAAGGAGTCGTACTCGAACCTCATCGACAACCTCCCCAAAACCGGAAAGAAGGTCTTCATCCAGGAGGGGGAGGCCGTGGTGGTGAGCATCAACATCATCAACCAGACCTTCGTGGCAAAGCTCACGGATCGCCGGTTCATCAAGTGCAAGGTTTCTGATATACTGACCGAAGAGGAATTCCGCCAGATGAGCGATTCGAAGCCCACCGACCTGAGCAGGCTCAAAGACCCGCTCATGACGGAGACCGTCCGGAAGGAGCCTCAGGCATCCGGGGACAAGCCCAAGCGCAGACGGAGGTCCTCCCGGCAGAGAAACGCCAGGAAGAAAAGGAGCAAACCTGCATGAAGGGGTATTTCTACATCACCACACCCATCTACTACGTGAACGCAAAGCCCCACCTGGGGCATGTCTACACCACGGTCATCGCGGACGTCATGGCAAGGTACCACAAGCTTCTGGGCAAGGACGTCTTCTTCCTGACGGGAACCGACGAGCACGGCGACAAGATCGTGGAGACGGCGAGGAACCTGGGCACCACGGCCAAGGCCCTGGCGGACGAGAACAGCGCCCGCTTCCGCGCCATGTGGCCTCAGATCGAGGTGGAGAACAGCCGCTTCATCCGCACCACGGAGCCGGACCATGTCAAGGTGGTCCAGGCCATCCTCCAGGACGTCTACGACAAAGGCGACATCTACTTCGGCGAATACGGAGGCCACTACTGCATTGGGTGCGAGCGCTTCTTCACCGAGACCGAGATGGTGGACGGCAAGTGCCCCATCCACGACAAGGAGCTCGTCTTCCGCCAGGAGCAGAACTACTTCTTCAAGATGGAGAAATACCGCTCCTGGCTCATCGAGCACATCAATGCGAACCCGGATTTCATCCGCCCCGAGCGCTACCGGAACGAGGTCTTGGGCATGCTCAGGGAGCCGCTGGACGACCTCTGCATCTCCCGGCCCAAGACGAGGCTCACCTGGGGCATAGAGCTGCCCTTCGATCACAACTACGTGTGCTATGTCTGGTTCGATGCCCTCATCAACTACCTCACGGGCATCGGCTACCCCGACGGCGAGCACTTCAGGGACTACTGGGGAGCGGCCCAGCACATCGTGGGCAAGGACATCCTCAAGCCCCACGCCGTGTACTGGCCCACCATGCTCAAGTCCACCGGCATCGACCCCTACTGCAACCTCAACGTGCACGGGTTCTGGAACGTCGATGCGGCGAAGATGTCGAAGAGCCTGGGAAACGTGGTGGACCCCCTTGATCTGAAGAACAAGTACGGGGTGGACGCCTTCCGGTACTTCCTGGTGCGGGAGATGGTCTTCGGGCTCGACTCGAACTTCTCCGAGGAGGCCCTCATCGAGCGGTACAACGCAGACCTGGCCAACGACCTGGGCAACCTCGTGAGCAGGAGCACCAAGATGGTCTCGAAGTACTTCGGCGGCACCCTGCCCGACGGCTCGGGGCCGGAGACCGACGACGACAGGGAGCTCAAGGGGCTCGCTCTCAAGGTCGTGAAGGACTACGAGGCCCGGATGGAGAACTTCGAGCTGCACACCGCCATGATGGCCGTGTGGTCGCTCATCTCCGCGCTGAACAAGTACATCGACAAGTCAGCTCCCTGGACCCTTGCCAAGAACGACCCCGAGCGTCTCAAGACCGTGATGTACAACATCATGGAAGGCGTGCGCTTCGTTGCCGAGCTCATCTTCCCCGTCATGCCCGCCACCTCCCGGAAGATCCTCTCCGGCCTGAGCCTTGCGGATTCCATAACGGCCCGGAACCTGGACCGGTTCGGGGCTCTGGGAGCCGGCTCGAAGATCGAGGCTACGGACGCGCTCTTCCCCAGGGTCGAGCGCATGAAGAAGGACGAGGAGGCCCCCGCCCCTGCGAAACCCAAAAAGGAGAAGGCCGAAAAGCCCAAGGAAGAGGTGAACCTCATCGACATCGCGGACTTCGCCAGGTGCGTCATCAAGGTGGGCAGGATCCTCGAGGCCTCGAAGGTGGAGAAGTCGGACAAGCTCGTGCTCCTCAAGGTGGACGTGGGCACCCCTGTCCAGATCGCGGCGGGCATCGGCAAGGCGTACACGCCGGAGGAGCTCGTGGGCAAATACATCGCCGTGGTCACGAACCTCAAGCCCGCGAAGCTCATGGGCATCGAGAGCAACGGCATGCTCCTGGCGACGGACACCCCCGACGGCAGGCTCTCCCTGGTGGGCTTCGACCGCGAGCCGGTGGTGGGCGCCAGGATCCGCTGAACGTCCTCAGGAGAGACGCCATGCAGAAAATCCCCATCGGCCTCGCAGCGCCGGGCATGGTCCTGGCCAAGCCCATCTTGAACGAAAAGGGCATGCCGCTGTGCGCCGAGGGCACGGAGCTCACCGAGATGCTCATCGACCGCTTACGGGCCATGAACGTCACCATCCTCACGGTCAAGGGCCACCCCATCGACACCGGGGACAGGGAAAAGACCCTTGAAGAAAGGCTCGCCGAGATCGAGGACCGGTTCATCCGCGTCAAGGGCGACCCCATCATGGACGAGGTCAAAGACGCAATCATGCGCGCGGTCAGGAAAGAGGCGGCCGAACGCGAGGCCATGGAAGCGAGGGAAGGATCCTCATGAGCAAGGCCGAGAAGATCAAATCCATCACGAAGCGCATCCAGGGCCTGCCCACCCTGCCCCCGGTAGTGAGAAAGCTCACCACCATGGTGGAGAGCCCCGACGTGACGGCCCAGGAGGTGGGGAGGCTCATCTCTTCGGACCAGGTCTTGAGCGCCAAGGTCCTGAAGCTCATAAACTCGTCCTTCTACGGGTTTCCGGGCAGGATCTCCTCCATCAGCCACGCCGTCATCCTGCTGGGCTTCAACGTGACCAAGGGCGTGGTGCTCTCCGCCTCGGTGTTCGAGATCATGGAGAAGTCCATGATGGGGCTCTGGGAGCACTCGCTGGGCTCGGCCATCATCTCCGGGACCATCGCGAGGGCACTCGGCCTGAAGGAGCCCGAGGAGATCTCCACCGCGGCCCTGCTCCACGACATCGGCAAGGTGCTCGTGAAGGTCTCCTTGAGCGACGACTACGACAGGATCTCCCGGGTGGTGGAAGACAAGGGCTGCTCCTTCCGGGAGGCTGAGGCCGAGGTCCTGGGCGTGGATCATGCGGACATCGGCCTGTGGCTTGCCCAGGAATGGGGCATGCCGGAGCGCCTCACCATACCCATCGCCTACCACCACGAGCCGGATGCAGCGCCGAAGTTCAAGGACCGCGTCGCGGTGGTCCACATCGCGGACAGCCTGGTGCGCGCCTTCGGCGTGGGGTACAGCGGAGACAAGTGGGTGGGCAGGATCAAACCTTCGGCGTGGGAGGCCGTCGGCATGCCCGGGCTCGATCTCCCCACGCTCATGCGCAAGATACTCACGGAGCTGGAAGAGGTCGAGAACTTCCAGTTGCAGGGGGTCCCTTGAAGACGGTCGTCATTGTGGAAGAAAGGATCGGGCAGGACCTGTCGTCCATCATCACCGGGATGTCGGGCACGGTCCGGGCCATCCGTTCGGGCGAGGACATCGTCTCGCTCGTCTACATGGACCCTCCCGACCTCATCTTCATCGACCGCTCATACCTGAAGAAGCACGGCAGCCGGATCATCGACGAGATCAGGAGCAACACCGTCTACGGCCACCTGCCCATCATCGCCGTATATAAAAAGGAAGACCTCAAGGATGCCGCATGCATCGAGCTCCCGGTGGACGACTACCTGGTCATGGACCATCCGAAGGTCGAGACCAGGCGCAGGATCGAGTTCATCTCCCGCCGGGCGGGGCGGCACTTGGACACCAATCCCCTCACCAGGCTGCCCGGCAACGAGTCCATCATCCGCTGCATCCAGAAGATGCTCGACGAGGAGAAGGAGGTGGCCATCGGCTGGGTGGACATCGACGACTTCAAACCTTACAACGACCGCTACGGGTTCGCCAGCGGCGACGAAGTGCTCATGGCAACGGCCCGCATCATCACGAACGCCATCCGCGAGGTCAGGGAGGAGGACACCTTCGTGGGCCACGTGGGGGGAGACGACTTCGTGTTCGTGTGCCCCGTGGCAAGGGTCCGGGCGCTCTGCGAGGAGATCGTGTCCCACTTCGACATGGTGATCCGCAACTTCTACGCGGACGAGGACCTCGAGCAGGGAGGCATCGTCTCCACGACGCGTTCCGGCGAGACCACGAAGTTCCCCGTCATGACCATCTCGGTATCGGTTGTCACGAACGAGAAAAAGCATTACAAACACTACGGCGAGGTCTCCCAGGACACCTCGGACATCAAGAAGTACATCAAGGGCCTGGAGGGCAGCAACTACATGATAGACAGGAGAGGGAAAAAGGAGTGATCAGGCGCTACACGAGAAAGGTCATGGAGGAGATCTGGTCGGACGAGAACCGCTACCGGAAGTGGCTCGACGTCGAGGTCGCGGTGTGCGAGGCATGGGCTTCGAAGGGGAAGATCCCTGCAGAGAGCATGAGGAACATCAGGGAAAAGGCCGCCTTCACGGTGGAGCGGATCGAGGAGATCGAGGAGATCACGAAGCACGACGTGATTGCCTTCGTGTCCTGCGTGGCGGAATACGTGGGCGAGGACGCCCGGTTCATCCACATGGGCATGACCTCCTCGGACGTGCTGGACACCGCCTTTGCCCTGCAGCTCAAGGAGAGCGGCCTCATCCTGCTGGACGACATCAGGGCGCTCATGGAGGCGCTCAGGAAGAGGGCCTTCGAGTTCAAGCACACCCCGGCCATGGGGCGCTCCCACGGCATCCACGCGGAGCCCGTGACCTTCGGCCTGAAATTCGCCCTGTGGTACGCGGAGATGGAGCGCAACCTCAAGCGCATGGAAGACGCCATCGAGGCGATCTCCTACGGCAAGATCTCCGGCGCGGTGGGCACCTTCGCGAACATCCCCCCGGACATGGAGGAGTTCGCCTGCGAGCGCCTGGGACTCAAGCCCGCGCCCATCTCCACGCAGATCATCCAGCGGGACCGGCACGCCCAGTTCTTCTCCACCATCGCCATCATCGGCTCTACGCTCGAGAAGATCGCCACCGAGATCCGCCACCTCCAGAGGACCGAGGTGCTCGAGGCCATGGAGCCCTTCGGCAAAGGCCAGAAGGGCTCGTCGGCCATGCCGCACAAGAAGAACCCCATCCTGTCGGAAAACATCACGGGCCTGGCCAGGCTGCTGCGGGGCTACTGCCTCTCCGCCCTGGAGAACGTGGCGCTCTGGCACGAGCGCGACATCAGCCACTCGAGCGTGGAGCGGGTCATCGGCCCGGACGCCACCATCGTGCTCGACTTCGCGCTTGCCCGGCTCACCCGGGTGATCGAGGGTCTCGTGGTCTTCCCGGAGAACATGCAGAAGAACCTCGACCTCACGAAGGGGCTCTGGCATTCCCAGGGCGTGCTCCTGGCCCTGGTGGACAAGGGGGTGGCACGGGACACCGCCTACGGCTGGGTTCAGCGCAATGCGCTCAAGGTATGGGACGGAAAGGAAGACTTCAAGGACCTCCTGAAAAAGGATGAGGATGTCGTGCGGGTGCTCGGGGCCGATGCGATCGACGGGCTCTTCGACCTCTCCCACCACCTCAAGTACGTGGATACCATCTTCGAGAGGGTTTTCTCATGAAAATGTTCGACGAGCTCAAGGATCTCGTAAAGAAGGATGCGGTCAAGTTCGGAAAATTCACCCTCGCCTCGGGCAGGGAGTCTGACATCTACGTGGACATGCGCAAGGTGACGCTGAACCCGAAAGGCGCCTTCCTCATCGGGTCGCTCATCTACGAGATGATCAAGGACTCCGGGGTCGAAGCCATCGGCGGCCTCACCATGGGGGCCGACCCCATCGCCACGGCTTCCAGCCTCGTTGCCTATCAGAAGGGCATGGAGCTCTCGGCCTTCCTCGTGAGGAAGGAAAAGAAGGACCACGGCATGAAGAACGCGGTGGAAGGCCCGGTGCAGCCCGGCCAGAAGGTCGTGGTGGTGGACGACGTGATCACCACCGGCGGAAGCACCATCACCGCCATCGAGAACGCCCGGGCCATGGGCCTGGAGGTCGTCATGGTGATCGCGGTCTTCGACCGGCTCGAGGGAGGCAGGGCCAACATCGAGGCCCTCGTGCCCGACGTGCGCGCGCTGCTCACGAGGGACGATCTGTAGGAATCAATGAAAATCCTCGCCATAGAAACGTCCTGCGACGAGACCTCCGCAGCGGTCCTCGAAGACACCGGAACCGTGCTCTCGAACATCGTCGCCAGCCAGATCAAGGACCATGCCGCCTTTGGCGGCGTGGTTCCCGAAATCGCTTCCCGCAGGCACACCGAGCTCATCGAGCCCGTGGTGAACGAGGCCCTCGCCACGGCGGGCATTGACGCCACCTACCTGGGCGCCGTGGCCGTGACCCAGGGCCCGGGCCTCGTGGGCGCCCTGCTGGTGGGCATCTCCTTTGCCAAATCGCTGGCTTACGGCCTGGACATCCCGCTGGTGGGCGTCAACCACCTCGAAGGCCACCTGGCTGCCGCCATGATCGACAACGAGGTCACCTACCCCCACATCGGGATGGTGGTCTCCGGCGGCCACACCTCGCTGTACCGGATCTCCTCCCCGTCGGACGTCGAACAGATCGGCCAGACCCTGGACGACGCCGCGGGCGAGGCCTTCGACAAGGTCGCCAAGCTCCTCTTCCTGGGCTACCCGGGCGGGGTGGTCATCGAGAAGCTGAGCAGGGGGGTCGATCCGAGCTCCATCGACCTGCCGAGGCCGCTTATGGGCGACGACACCTGCGACTTCAGCTTCTCCGGGCTCAAGACCGCGGTGCTCAACCGGGTGATCAAGGAAGGCATCTTCGAAGACATGGACATGGGCTTCTCCGGGCTGCCAAAGGAAAAGAAGCCCCTGCCCGGCAAGGAAGACATGGTCCCGAAGATCGCCGCGTCGTTCCAGGCCGCCGTGGTGGACGTGCTCGTGGCGAAGGCCTTCAAGGCCGCGCTCGATTACCGCATGGACCTTTTGGTGGTGACGGGCGGCGTGGCGAGCAACGGGTACCTGAGGGACAGGCTCAGGGAAAGGTCGGAAGAAACAGGGGTCAGGCTCATCATCCCGGACCGGAAGTACTGCACCGACAACGCCGCCATGATCGGACGGGCAGGGCTCCGCTTGATCAGGGAAGGCAGGTTCGCATCGCTGGACATGAACGCCGTGTCGCGCTGGACCTGGGAATGAGACCGAAATCCTCCCTTGGCCAGCACTTCCTGAAAAGCCGGGGCATCGTCGAGAAGATCGTCCGCCTGGCTGACGTGGGCAGGGAGGACACGGTCCTGGAGATCGGGCCGGGCACCGGGGTGCTCACCTCGAGCCTGGTCGGATGCGCAGGCAGGGTCATTGCCGTGGAAAAGGACGACGAGCTCGCGGCGCGCCTGCGTGAGAGGCTGGGAGACACGCCCGGCCTGACGATCCTGCACGGGGACATCCTCGAGCTTCCCGTTGAGGAGCTGGTGAGCCCGGGCATGAAGGTCGTGGCGAACCTGCCCTACAACATCGCCTCCCAGATCATCCTGCGCCTGGCGGAGGTGGCTGCCTCACTCACGGTAGTGGTGGTCATGGTCCAGAAGGAGGTGGGCGAACGGATCTGCGCCCAGGCAGGGGACAGGGACTACTCGGCGCTTTCGGCCATCCTCGCCTCACGCTTCCGCTGCACGCCGGGCTTTGCCGTTGGACCGAAGAACTTCTTCCCCGAGCCCAAGGTGGATTCCCTGGTCATCAGGCTCGAGCCCAGGGAAGACGCCCTTTCCGAGGCCGAGTTCGGGGACTATCAGAAGGTCGTGTTCACAGCCTTCGGGATGAGGCGCAAGATGCTCCGGAACTCCCTGCTCGGCCTGCCCGGGATCACGAAGGAGCTGCTCCCCGAGCTCGCCAGCCGTGCGGGCGTGAGCCTCGACGAGCGGCCCCAGAACCTCTCCCCCGAGACCTTCACCCGGCTCGCCCGGGCATATCGTCAGATCCTCAACACATGACAGGACCGCATAAACACTCAATTGTAACCAGGATTACAATCCTTTGTAACCGGAATTACGAACCGGTAACCGGTTATCGCTGTGTAATTTGACATTCCAGTTCTCGAATGCCTTTATCTTATTGTTATTGTTATATGATTAATATTTTCCCTTCTAGTCACGATATTGGCACCCGCCTTGCCTTATCCCCCCGTGGACCGTCACCGGTCCGGGGGGTATACGATGAAAAGAACAAAGGGAACACTCATTGGAATCCTGGCGGGAATCATCCTCAGCTTGCCTGTGTATGCGACCGATTACGTACCCGGAGAGCTCATCGTGAAGTTCAGGAGCCCTCTGGGCGCATCGAGCGCCGTGAAGGGCGAAGCAGACGAAAAGCCGGTGGTCATTGCCGTGGACGACACGGCCACGGCCCTTTCCGAGCTCCAGTCCCGGGACGACGTGGAATACGCGGAGCCCAACTACATCATCGAGGCCGAATCGATCCCGAACGACTGGGCGTATGACCTTGACCTCTGGGCCGATGCCCGGCTTCCCCAGGCGTGGGACCTGCTGAGCGCGTCGGGGCCCGGCCAGGTGGTGGTCATCGCCGTGATCGATTCCGGTGTGGACACCGACCATCCCGACCTTGCGGGCATCCTCATCCCCGGTTACGACTATGCGAACAACGACGCCGATCCCGAGGACGACTCCGGCCACGGCACCCGGGTGTGCGGGATCATCAGCGCCCTGGGCGACAACGGGACCGGGATCGCCGGGGTCGCGTGGAACATCGACACCCAGATCATGCCGCTCAAGTTCATGAAGCTCTCCAGCGGCAAGACCACGGGGAGCGTTTCCGACGCCATCGAGGCCATCTACGATGCCGTGGACCAGGGCGCGGACATCATCAACGCGAGCTGGGGCTTCAGCAACTACTCAGCGGCCCTGGAGAGCGCGATCCGGTATGCCCGCGACCACGGCGTCCTGTTCGTCTGCTCCGCGGGGAACAACGCAAAGGACAACGACACGAACGACCACTACCCGTCCAACTACACCCTGGACAACATCATTGCCGTGGCCGCCCTGAACAGCTACGGCGAACTCGCGAGCTTCTCCAACTACGGCCGGGTGAGCGTGGACGTGGCTGCCCCGGGTGTGGGCCTGAGCTCCACCGACCTGAACGGCGGCTATGTCTCCTTCATCTCCGGCACCTCGTTCGCCACTCCGTTCGTGGCCGCCGTTGCGGCCATGGTGAAGTCCCAGAACCCCGCTTTCTCGTACAAGGCCCTGCGGAGCACCGTGATCAACTCGGCCATCGCCACAAAGGCTCCCTCCATAGAAACCATCGCCAGCGGCGGGTGTGTCGACGCCTATCAGGCACTCGTGGCCGAGGGGATCGAAGACACCTCCGGCGACACCTCTGCTGGCGGCGGCCAGAACGGCTCGGACCAGAGGGCGAGCAGCGAGGGCGGCGGCGGTGGCGGCGGCTGCCTCATCGATGCCAGCAAGAACCCCGGCAGCGCCCTCATGATCCTGGCGTTCCTTACCCTGGCAGTTCTGTTCCGGATGCCTCACACGAGACGTTCGGAATAATCTATACCCCCCGCCCCCCTCGAAAGAGGGGGGCACCCCCCCTCACACAGGAACCCGCCCCTTAAGGCGGGTTTTATTTTTCGGATGCTCATGAACGGCGGCACATGCAACCCCTCTGTTTTCACGGGGATGACACTCTGCGGTGTCCCCGGGGGCCTTTGGGGGTCTTTAAATGTTCACCTCAGACCCTTACTCTCATTTCAACGGGTGGTTCTCTCCCGTAGAACAAGGGGAGGTGCATAAAGGATGAAGGGAAACGATCGAGTCATTGAGAGTCTGAACGAGCGCCTGATAGAGGAGCTCACTGCGATCAATCAGTACATGGTTCACGCGGAGATGTGCGAGAACTGGGGGTACACAAAACTGCACGAGGTGGTGGAAAAGCGTGCCTTCACCGAGATGCGCCACGCGGAAAAGCTCATCGCCAGGATCATCTTCCTCGATGGGAAACCCATGGTGAGCAAGCTGAACGACATTCACATCGGCCAGGACGTGGAGAACCAGCTGAACAACGACCGACTGTCCGAGCAGGACGCCATCAGGCACTACAACGACAGCATCCGCTTGGCCACCGAGGTTGGCGACAGCGGCACCAAGGTCCTTCTGGAAGAGATCCTCAAACAGGAAGAGGATCACATCGACGAGCTCGAGGCGCAGTTGGACCAGATCAGCCAGATGGGTATCACGAGCTTCCTGGTGCCCCAGGTCGGCTGAAGCCCGGCAACCTCACAATGGCGGGCAGCGGTGCTGCCCCTGTTTTTCTTCAAGGGCCTCAGAGCAGAACAGCCTGCCTCATTCTTTTTCGGGCCGCGGGGGGACCTTTGCCCCTTCTTTCCTTGCCTTTGACAGACCTATGGCAACCGCCTGCTTTCTGCTCTTCACCTTTTTGCCGCTCTGCCCGCTTCTGAGCTTTCCTTCCTTGAACTCTTCCATGGTCTGCCTGACCTTTTCCTGTGCCTTCTTGCCGTACTTGGCCATATTCCTGCCTCCTGGTTCCTGTGCCTGTTCCGAATTGTGCGGACCGTGACCCAGCGGGGGCTTCCACGATGGGTTCCCCCACGGTCGACGGAGGTGCGGACAGGAGGGGCCGGGCATTCCGGTCCTGCCCCTCCCGTGTCTTCGTGCCTGATTAGAGATGTCTGGCGCGTGCTCTTCCGGAGACCGCCCTGGCGACCGCCACCACGAGGATGGCGCCCAGCAGGGCTATGAGGAGCGTGACCAGATTGAAGCCGGCCACGGGAACGCCGAAGATGGCTCCCGCCAGGAATCCACCCACCAGGGCTCCGAGGATGCCCAGCCCGATGTCGCCCAGGATGCCGTACCCGCTGCCTCTCATGATGACACCGGCCAGCCATCCGGCTATCAGGCCGATGATGATCCAGGATAGAATACCCATACGCTCTATCCTCCTTGCGTGTATTTCCATCAGAGCAATGCTGATGGATATGATGCATGGAGTAGGGGTTTGACGATGCATATTCAATTATGACCATGGGAGCGATTCATTATTGTGGTATAAACGCCAGCAAATACTGAGAATATAAACACTTGCGAACCAGTAACAGATGGGATAACTCTTCAGGCCGCAATCGGAGGAATGGAAGTCAAGCAACAGGAAAGACGTATGCACGGTCCCCGGCATACAGCCATTGGCCGATTCATCAGGGGACAGGGAGTTGAAACACGTGAAACAGGAACTCGAAAAGGTGAACATGAACGTAGTCAGGTATCAGGCGGCAGACGGCCAGGAGATCACCCTCGATGCCGAGATGGTCAGGAGATTCCTCGTGCATGGGAAACCCGAGCTGGTCTCCAACCAGGAGCTCGTCTTTTTCATGAACATCTGCAAAGCCCGGAAGCTCAATCCGCTCGTCAAGGACTGCTACCTCATCAAGTACGGCAACGAGCCCGCGGCCATCGTGACCTCCATCGATTTCTACCGGAGGCGCGCCAGGGCCCAGAAAGACTGCACCGGGTGGAAGAAGGGCGTGATCGTGCTCACCAAGGACGGCACCCCCAAGGAGACCTATGGGATCGTCCTGCCGGGAGAGAGGCTCGTGGGCGGGTGGTTCGAGGCCAAGCCGAAGGGGTGGGAAGAGCCCTTAAGGGTCGAGGTCAACCTCGAGGCCCACATCAAGAAGACCTCGGACGGCAGGACCACCAAGTTCTGGTCGAGTGAAAACCAGGCCTCCCAGATCATGAAGGTGGCGGAGTCCCAGGGGCTGCGCACCCTGTGGCCGGATGAGTTTGCAAAACTCTACACCCAGGAGGAGATCGTCACCGGGGAAGAGGTCATCTCCCACGAGGAAAAGCTCCACGCCATCGACGCCGAGACCGTGAAGGGCGAGCCGGTAGGCCGGGAAAAGGTCGAGCACCCCGCCACGGAAGGCGAAAGCGTCAAGGAGCTGTTCGACAAGGCGCTCAAGAGCACCGGTGTCAAGTACCCCAAGAAGAAGATGCTGGAGTTTGTCGGCAAGTGCGCTGACCACAACAGGATGGATACCGAGGCCATCATGAAGGGCGCCCTGGAGAACATCCAGGGGTTCATGGCCGGCTTCACGAAGTGGCTGGCCAACAGCGAGAGGAAGCACGAGGAAGCTTCGCCCACCGACGAACTCATGAAGCAGTTCGACATCCTCTGCTCCGAGAAGGAGCTCTTCGATTACAACCGGGAGGACTTCCTCGGATTCTGCCTCAAGGGGAGCGAGAACACGAAGGCGCAGATGGAAAAGATCATCAACGTGTTCGACACCCTCTATGAGACCTATTGCCAGAAGAAGGAGCAGAACCACTGATCGGCACCCCCGGACAAGGGACAGCGGGCCCCGGGGAAGCGCATTCCCCGGGGCCCGTACTTTTTCAGAGTGACCGTCTCAGGCGCTCAGCTCCAGCAAAGCCTGGGCCTCCCCGGGCAGGACCTCGGAGAGGAACCCCGAGGGGGCCTGGAACCCCTCCCTGCCGTAGACCGTCCTCTGCCTCGACCAGGAGAGGCTCACCTCCTTCTTCGCCCGGGTGATGCCCACGTAGAGGAGCCTGCGCTCCTCCTCGACCCCATAGCCTGTGTCCATGCACCTCGCGTGGGGGAGGATCCCCTCCTCGAGGCCCGGGATGAACACGTAATCGAACTCGAGCCCCTTGGACATGTGGAGCGTCATGATCGAGACCCGCTCCCCCGCCTGGGCGTCCGCCCGGCCCATGAGAGACTTCTCTTCCAGGTACAGGCACACGTCCCTCGCATCCGTGGCGCTGGCGATGAGCTCCCGGACGTTGTTCAGGCGGTCCTCCCCGTCCGGCTCCTCCCTGAGGGCCTCTTCATATCCGGTAACCTCCATGATACACTCCAGGAGGGAGGCCACGTCGCCGGAACCCGCCCTGCAGGCGATCTCGGTGTAGATCCGGTGGAACTCCTCGAGCCCTTTGAGCTGGGCGCCCCAGGCCGCCTTGTCCAGCACGGCCTCGCCTGCGGCATGGGCGATGGGGATGCCCCTGTGCCGCGCGTACTGCCTCAGCGTCTCCACGGTCTTTTCCCCCACGCCCCGCCCGGGCACGTTGACGGCCCTCGCCAGGGCCTCCTCATCGCAAGGGTTCACCAGGATGCGCAGAAAGGAGAGCAGGTCCCTGATCTCCCGGTTCTCGTAGAACCTCTTGCCGCGGTAGACCGCATAGGGGATGTTCCTCTTGACCAGGGCCTCCTCGATGACCCGGGAGAGCGCGTTGACCCGGTAGAGCACGCCGATGGAGCCGGGACTTATCCCGGAGGAGATGAGCCTGTCGATGGCATGGGCAATGCCGTCCGCCTCTGCGGCGTCGTCCGCGAACCCGCCCACCGTGACCTCCCTGCCCCTGCCCCTGGCGGACTTCAGCTCCTTGGGTACCCGGTGCCTGTTGTGGGAGATGAGCGCCGTTGCGGCCTTCAGGATGGCCTGCGTGGAGCGGTAGTTCCGATCGAGCACCACCACCTGCGCCTGGGGGAAGTCGTCCCTGAACTTGAGGATGTTGCCCACGTCCGCGCCCCGCCATCCGTAGATGGACTGGTCGTCGTCGCCCACCACGCAGATGTTTCCCCGCTCTCTCGCAAGGCTCATGAGGAGCAGGTACTGGGCAGGGTTCGTGTCCTGGTATTCATCCACGAGGATGTAGGGGAACCGGCCGGCGTACGCATCCCGCAGATCCTCGTCCGCGGAGAGCATGGTGAGCGGCGCGAAGATGAGGTCCGCGAAATCGAAGGCATGGCTCTCCCTCTTCCTCTTCTCGTACAGGGAGAGCACGGGGAGCGGGTCGAACGGGAGGCCGCTCGCGAGCTCGCTTATGTCCTGCATGGTGTCCCGGGCGAAGTTCGCGAGCCAGGCCAGGGTGGCGCTCACACCCCGCCCGGGCTGGGCGCCCAGGTGTTTCAGGCACCTCGAGATCAGCGAGCGCTGGTCGGCCTCGTCGTAGATCGCGAACGAGGACGGGTAGCTTATCCGGAACGCCTCCCTCCTGAGGAACCAGGCCCCGAAGGCGTGGAAGGTGCCCGCCCACACCGGGACCTCGTCCTCGCCGAGAATGGCCCGGAGCCGGTCCTTCATCTCGCCTGCCGCCTTGTTCGTGAAGGTCAGGCACAGGATCTCCCGGGGGGACACGCCCTTGTTGATGAGGTGGGCCACCCGGTGGACGATGACCCGGGTCTTGCCGGAGCCCGCGCCCGCGAAGATCAGGAGCGGGCCCTCGGTGTGCTTCACCGCGCGCTTCTGCTGCGCATTGAGGCCGAGGAGGATCCTGTCCCTCACCACGGAAGCCCCCCGGTCTCCCTGGGGTACGACGTTCCGGGGCTTCCCGCTGCTGGTGCGAGGTTTCCAGAGGTGTGCATGACCAGGCCGGTATAGCCCACCAGGGATAATTTCACAAGGCAAAAGGTGGCGGTTACGAGCCCTGGAAGGGTTTTTCCGTTCATATCGGGCAACACTCTCAGCGTTATCCCCTGCATGTCGGATGGCCCATGCTTGGGCGGTGACGCCGGAATGATTGTCAAAATGTGAAAATAAGCCTTGCATAATAAAATTACATCACATAGCATGCCAGATGAGAGCGAACACCTGTGGGGAAGCATTCTACGCTTACGGACAGAGAAAACCTTTAAAGAAACCCAGTTAGGTCATAGAAGCATATAAGGAGTAAAGCGACGTGGCAGGATACGTGAACAAGGTCATCCTCATTGGGAGACTGGGCAGAGACCCGGAGATGAAATTCACCCCCAATGGGAAGGCCGTGACGAACTTCACCATGGCAACGAACGAGATATGGTCTGATCAGAACGGCGAAAGACAGGAGCGTACGGAATGGCACCGCGTGGTGGCCTGGGACAAGCTGGCGGAGAACTGCGCCAGGCTGCTCGAGAAGGGCAAACAGGTCTACGTGGAGGGCCGCATCCAGACCCGGCAGTGGGATGATCGCGACGGGAACAAACGCTACACCACGGAGATCGTCGCAAACAGCATGCAGGTCCTCTCGACCATGGACTCGCTGGGCGCCCGGCTCCCCAACCCCCCGGCGTTTGACGATATACCCTATTAGAGAAACATCGGCCGTGCCCGGCTCCCCCTTCCCCATACGGCAGGGGTAGCGGGCACACTGCTGCTCTCATCGGCGCAGAATGCTCTCCCCCGTTTTTCAATGAAAAAGGGGCACGCAAAAAACCCGTGCCCCTTGCAGTGTTCTCAGGCAGGAAACGATTACACGAGCTCGATGGCCATGGCCATGCCCATGCCGCCGCCTATGCAGAGGCTTGCGAGGCCCAGAGGGGTCCCGCGGCGTTGCATCTCGTGGATGAGGGTGACGATGATCCGGCAGCCCGTGGCGCCGATGGGGTGACCGATGGAGATGCCGGAGCCGTTGACGTTCACGATGCCCTCGTCCATGCCGAGCTCGCGCATGCACGCAAGGGCCTGGGAGGCGAAGGCCTCGTTGAGCTCCACGAGCCCGTAGTCCTTCACGCTGGTGCCCGTGATGCGGAAAAGCTTCCGGCAGGCCGGGATGGGGCCCAGGCCCATGTAGGCCGGGTCGATGCCGCCTGAGGCATAGCCCTTGATCCGGGCGAGGGGCTTCAGGCCCAAGGCCTTAGCCTTTTCTTCGGTCATGATGAGCGTGGCCGCGGCCGCGTCGTTGATGCCCGAGGCGTTGCCGGCAGTGACCGTTCCGCCCTTCTTGAACACGGTGGCGAGCTTGCCCATCTTCTCCATGCTCGTTTCCATGGGCCGCTCGTCCCGGGCGAAGAGGATGGGGTCGCCCTTCTTCTGGGGGATGGCGACGGGTACGATCTCGTCCTTGAACAGGCCCTTGTTGGCGGCCTCGATGGCCCTCCGGTGGGACTCGACGCCCAGCCTGTCCTGGTCCTCGCGGGAGATGCCGTAGGACTCGGCGATGTTCTCCGCCGTGATCCCCATGTGGTATCCGTAGAACCCTTCATAGAGCCCGTCGAACACCATGAGGTCGTTTATCTTTCCGTAGGGCATGGCCATCCGGTACCCCCACCGGGCATCGGGCAGGGCAAAGGGGACCTGGCTCATGTTCTCCATGCCGGCGGCCAGGACCACCTCGGCGTCTCCGGCCTTGATGGCGGCAGCGGCAAGAGCGATGGCCTTCAGGCCAGAGCCGCACACGATGTTGATGGTGTAGGCCGGGGTCTCCTTGGGGATGCCGGCGCGGATCATGGCCTGGCGGCCCGGGTTCTGGCCCTGGCCTGCCTGGAGCACGTTGCCCACGACGATCTCGTCGATGGCGATGCTCTGGTTGCTCTCCGGCCAGCTCCAATATTCCTTCTCCACCGGTGCGAGCTCGCTGGGTTTGATCTTGTCAGGTGCATCTTCCATGGCATGGGCGGGCATTTCAGGCTTCAGGCCGCTGCTGAGCAGGACTTCGCGCATGACGAGGGCCCCGAGATCCTTTGCCGCAATATCCTTGAGGGATCCGCCAAAGGATCCGACCGCCGTCCTCTTGGCGCTGACGATAACAACGTTCGACATAATGCCTCCTTGTTTTCTTGAACTCTCTGACGATGCAACACTATCCCATAATAGGATTGTCATGGCAATAATGAATCCTGAATTCTATTATTCTAAAAAGCGCTCTCCTTGATTCGCCAAAGACTTAGGTGTAATCTTATTCTATGACCGTCCACCTGGAGTCGTTCCTGAACGAATACAAGATGTTTCTCCTGGACCAGCGGGGGCTTTCGAAGGAGACCTACCGGGCCTACGTAAACGACATCGAGGACCTCATCCTCTTCCTGGACGAGAAGGGGTGCGCCGTCCCGGACCGCCTTACGGTGAGGTCCTACATGATGAGGCTCCACGGCCGCTACAACCGCGCCACCATCAACCGGAAGCTGAGCTCCATCAAGGGGTTCTTCGACTTCGTCACGACCCGCACCGGCCTCGAGGCGAACCCCTTCTCCCACGTGCGCTCGCTCAAGAAGCACGAGGACCTCCCGAAGTTCCTCACCCCCGAGGAGATCATCGACCTCATCGAAAAGGTCGAGGACGAGCGGGACCGGGCCGTGCTCGAGCTGTTCTACTCCACCGGGGTCAGGGTGGGCGAGGTGGAGGGCATGAACTGCACGGACGTCGACACGGTCTCGGGCTTCATCCTGGTGACGGGCAAAGGGTCCAAGCAGCGCAGGGTCCCGGTGGGCCGCAGGGCCCTGGCAGCCATCACCGCCTATCTGCGCACCCGGGGCATCGACGACCCCATCTACTGCGGCGAGCCGCTGTTCCTGAACTCCCGGGGAAAGAGGCTCACCTCCCGGAGCATCCGAAGGATCGTGGACCGCTGGGCAATGACCGCGGCCCTGAACCGGCACATCAGCCCGCACGTGATCCGGCACACCTTTGCCACCCACATGCTCGACGCCGGCGCCGACCTGCGCGCCATCCAGGAGATGCTGGGCCATGCGAGCCTGTCCACGACACAACATTATACGCATTTAACCCTGGACAAACTCATGGATGTATATGATAAGGCCCATCCTAAGGCAAAGGAGGATTGATGGAAATACGTGGCACGACCATTCTCTGCGTGCGCAGGGATTCGAACGTGGTGCTCGCCGGCGACGGGCAGGTGACCATGAACAACGTGGTGCTCAAGGCCAATGCCCGCAAGGTCAGGAGACTCTACGAGGACAAGGTCCTGGCGGGGTTCGCCGGGTCCACGTCGGACGCCTTCACCCTCTTCGAGCGCTTCGAGGCCAAGCTCAAGGAATACCGCGGCAACCTCACCCGGGCCGCGGTCGAGATGGGCAAGGACTGGCGGACGGACCGCATCCTCAGGAGGCTCGAGGCCCTCATGATCGTCGCCGACGCCTCGAAGACCTTTCTTTTGTCCGGCTCCGGGGACGTGGTGGAGCCCGATGACCATGTCTGCGGCATCGGCTCGGGCGGCCAGTTCGCCGTGGCCGCCGCCAAGGCGCTCATCGAGAACACCGATCTCCCCGCACGCGAGATCGCCCGGAAATCCATGGATATCGCCGCAGACATCTGCATCTATACGAACAAAAGCATTATTGTCGAGGAACTTTCATGAACAGCCTTTCCCCCAAGCAGATCGTTACCGAGCTTGACAAATATATCGTGGGCCAGGACAGGGCCAAGCGCGCCGTGGCCATATCGCTGCGGAACCGCTGGCGCCGCCAGCACGTCGCCGAGGACATGCGCGAAGACATCTACCCCAAGAACATCATCCTCATCGGCCCCACCGGCGTAGGCAAGACCGAGATCGCGAGACGGCTCGCCAAGCTCTCGGACGCGCCCTTCATCAAGGTGGAGGCCTCGAAGTTCACCGAGGTGGGCTACGTGGGCAGGGACGTGGAGTCCATCATCCGCGACCTCATGCGCATCGGCGTCCAGATGGTGCAGAAGGAGGAGAGCGAGAAGGTCAAGTCGAAGGCCCGGGACATCGCCGAGGAGCGGGTGCTCGACTACCTCCTGCCCGTCGGCAGGGACGCCCAGGTGCACACCGAGAGCCGGGACAAGATGCGCTCCATGCTCAAGGAGGGCCTGCTGGACGAGCGGATCATCGAGGTGGAGGCCAGGGAGTCCTCCATGCCCACCATCGAGATCTTCTCCGGCCAGGGCCTCGAGGAGATGGGCATCGACTTCAAGGAGATGTTCTCCAACTTCATGCCCAAGAAGACCAAGCGCAGGAAGATGCCCGTGAAGGACGCCCTCGATTTCCTCGCGGCAAAGGAGGTCTCCCGCCTCATCGACATGGACAAGGTGGCCGAGGAGGCGCGGGTCAGGGTGGAGAACAACGGCATCGTGTTCGTGGACGAGCTCGACAAGGTGGCGGGACGGGAGTCGGCCCATGGCCCGGACGTGTCCCGGGAGGGCGTGCAGCGCGACCTGCTGCCCATCGTCGAGGGCACCACGGTGAACACCAAGTTCGGCCCCGTGAAGACCGACCACATCCTGTTCATCGGCTCGGGCGCCTTCCACGTGAGCAAGCCCTCGGACCTCATCCCCGAGCTCCAGGGCCGGTTCCCCATCCGGGAGGAGCTGGACCCCTTGAGCCAGCAGGATTTCGTCCGGATCCTCACCGAGCCCAAGAACGCCCTCATCAAGCAGTACCAGGCCCTGCTCGCCACCGAGGGCATCGACCTCGAGATCCTTCAGGACGCAATCGAAGAGATCGCCCGCATCGCCCAGTACATCAACGACCACACCGAGAACATCGGCGCCCGGAGGCTCCACACCGTGCTGGAGAAGCTGCTGGAGGACATCTCCTTCGAATCCGCAGACGCAGCGGGCAAGATCCTCATCGACGCGGACTACGTCACCAGCAAGCTCGGCCCCATCATGCAGAAAGAGGACCTGAGCAGGTACATACTCTAGGCAGGGGCGGCCGCCCGGCCGCCCTTCATTATTTCACCGCTCTTTCTTGATTGCGTGTTCTTCCCTTAGGAAAGCTGTGCTACAATGAAGGCAGAGGGGAGGCTGTATGATATCGAAGGGCAAGTTCGTCACCGATCTCCACGAGGGAGAGGGCGTAAAGGCCGTCTTCATGATCTCCGAGCGCAGGATACTCATCGCCCGCAACGGCAAGCCCTACGCAAAGGTGCTCCTCACCGACAGGACGGGCGACGTCCTGGGCATCGTCTGGGAGGATGCGCGCCAGCAGGTCGCCCCCCTCGTGCCCGGAGACGTGGTGGGGGTCAAGGGCAACGTGGAGTCCTACGATGGCAGGGTTCAGGTGAGGATCGAGCGGATCGTGAAGCTCAAGGACGACGAAGTGGACATGTCCGCCCTCGTACCCACGACGGCCAGCGACATCCCCACCATGATGGCCGAGGTGCGCAGGCACATCTCCGGCATCAGGAATCCTCACCTGAAGGCCCTGGTGGAGAAGATCTTCTTCGAAGACGGCCTCGCGGAGCTTTTCCAGAAGGCACCCGCCGCCAAGGGGATCCACCACAACTACATCGGGGGCCTCCTGGAGCACACCATGTACATCCTGAGGTGCGTCGAGGCCGTCTATCCGATCTACCGCCACCTGGGGCTGAACAAGGACCTGCTCACCGCAGGCGCCCTGCTCCACGACATCGGCAAGGTACACGAGTACTCCTTCAGCAAGGTCATCGAGATGACCCCCGTGGGCAGGCTCATCGGCCACGTCTACCTGTCCACCCACATCGTGGACCATGCCATAACGAAGATCGAGGGCTTCCCTGACGAGCTCAGGCTCCAGCTCGTCCACATGCTCCTGGGCCACCACGGCCAGCTCGAGTACGGCTCGCCCAAGCTGCCCATGACCAAGGAGGCCATGCTCCTCAACATGCTCGACGATCTCGACGCGAAGCTCATCGGCTTCTCCTCCATCATCAACGCGACGGCCGAGGAGGAAGACTTCTCCTACTCGGATGTCTACGGCAGGTACCTGTACACGAGGGTTTTCGAGGAAGAGGACAGATAGGCGCCTCGACCGCAACCATGCCAGCACGGACCCTGGGCGTCTCCCCGGGCGCCAGAGGGCGGGAGGTGGCTCTATGGAAGGCAGGTTCAGCAGGGAGCACGGCCTTGCCCTGGTGAGGATGGCCAGGGAAACCATCGAAACCAGCTTAGGCATCAGGTCCGGAGAGGACGACCCCGAAGACGCGCTCCTGAACGATGCGGTCATGGAGAGCAAGCACGGCGTCTTCGTGACCCTGACCAAGGACGGAGACCTGAGGGGGTGCATCGGCTTCCTCGAGGGCCGGGAGTCCGTGAAGGACGCGGTCAGGCACAACGCCCTCAACGCGGCGTTCAACGACCCCCGCTTCCCCCCGTTGAGGGCCAGCGAGGTGGGGGACATCGACATCGAGGTGAGCATCCTCACCGACCCTGAGCCCCTCGACTACTCGGGCCCTTCCGACCTCCTGAACAGGCTCAGGCCGGGCATCGACGGGGTCATCATCCGCTCCGGCCTCCACGCCGCCACCTTCCTGCCCCAGGTGTGGGACCAGCTCCCGGACAAGGAGGATTTCCTCGACCACCTCTGCCTCAAGGCAGGACTGCCTGCCCGTGCCTGGAAGCGGGGGGACCTCGAGGTCCTCACCTACCAGGTGCAGCACTTCGAGGAGGAAAGGTAGGCGGCTGCTCATCAGTTACGAGAGAAAATCCGGGCAATGGAAGGAATGAAGAGGGGTTTCAGGCCCCAGGGCCTTCACGATGAAAGCCCGGCACCGGGTCACGCCTGCGCCCCGGTACCGGGCTTATTAATCTATAAATCTTCTACTCCTGAAATTCGAAGGCCCCCATGTCCACGTGCGCCCCGCTCGTGCGCGGGTTGCCGGAGAGATCGAAGAGGATGCCCGCTGCAGCCCCGTCGAGACCTGCATCGATGCAGGGGCTTCCCGCCTGCAGGGTCAGGTCCGCGCCCAGCAGGGGGTCGTCTGCAATGTTGCCCGCGCCTGCCGCGCCGCCCTGCACGCAGGAGTAGCTGATCGCTGCCATGCCTGCCACCTGCGCCCATCCGCATCCCGCCGCATTGTCCCACAGGATGGAGTTGATGATGTCGGTGGCGCTGCAGAGCTCGGTCTTGACGCCGCCGCCCCATTTCTCTGCAGAATTCCCCACGATGGTAGAGCCGTTGATGAATGTATTGCTTCCGTTGGCAGTGTACAGCCCGCCGCCGCTGTTCGAGGCCGAGTTCCCGGAAAAGACGCAGGAGAGCACTGCCGGATTGCTGGAGCAGGTGCTGTACATGCCGCCGCCGAATGCCGCCTTGTTGCCAATGAAGATGCACCCTGTCACGGTGGGGGAGCTGGCGTAATTGCTCATCCCGCCGCCCTGATAGGACTCGTTGCCCGTAAAGATGCAGTTGGTCACGGAGGGGCTGCTGGAGGAATTGACCATGCCGCCGGAGTTGCACATGAAGGGGCTGTAGGCCCCGGTGATGGTGAAGCCATCCAGGATCGAGCCGTCGGCCCCCCTCACCACGCAGTACGAGTTGTCGGTCTTGTTACCCTGCACGTTGATGTCGCCGGACAGGATCGCTTTGTTCGTTTCCGGGTCGCGCGCCTCGCGGTTCGCCTCGTCTCCGGCAAACCCGCCATAGAGGTCGAGATTTTCCTTCATGACAAAGGACGCTCCGCGGTCGTAGCCGGCCGTGGGGCGGTAGGTCCCTGCCGCAACCCAGACCTCGATCCTCTCGCCGTCCGGCACCGGGGTCAGCGCGCTCTGGAGGTCCGTGTACGCGTCCGTCCAGCTCGTCCCGTCGTTATTGCCTGCCGCGTCGAGCTTCACGAACCTGACCTTCACCGCCGTGAGCTCTGCAGCGTTCGAAGCAGCGCTCCCGCCCGCGTTCGTCAGGATGCACCTGAACCACGCATGAGCGTCGGCCGCCAGCCCATAGGAGCTGTCTGTCGCCCCGGGAATGTCTGTCCAGTCGGTGCCGTCAGCTGACTGCTGCCACTGGTAGGTCACCCCGGACGGGTCCATGGCTTCCACGAAAAACACTGCCGTGGCTCCGACCGGCACGGTCTGGCTCAAAGGATGGGTCTTGATCACGGGCTTGTTCACCACTTCTTCGCTGACCCCTTCGCCGCCTCCATTGTCTTCACCGCCGATGCCGTAGTGCCTGGAGCTCTGATGCCTGCACCCGGCAACGAGCATCGCCATCAAGAGGATAATCATGATGCTCCGAATCGTCGATCTCGTGGTTCCCATAAAGCCTCCTCGTTCATATTGGTGGATGGTATATGGTACGGGCTGCCGAGCCGGTGAAATGCACAGGAAAGACACAGCAACCGTTTCATATAATAAGCACATCATATACCTTTATACAAGCATCGCGATAACAATGACCTGCCCTGCCTGTCCTGGATGAACGGGGAAGTGGGAACCTTTCTTCCAGCAACAGGCATTTTTACAGGCATGAACGAAAGCCCGCGGGACTGCCCGGCACCCCGATTGAGAAGATGCCCGAGCAGGTTATTCTAGTAAGGTATCCGCACTCCTAACGTCGAGGGCCTGCGCCTTGAGCATGCCTGCAGCGGCATGAGGCAGGACCCTCCGCAGGCAGGGGAAGCGGCCCGCAGAAAGGAGATCGTCCCCATGGATGCCATTGCCCAGGGAAGAAGTCTGGAAAGCAGGGTCTCGAAACACACCAGCCCCTTCATAAACGAGATGCTCATGACGCAGATCGAGAAGACGCTCCTGTTCTACCAGGAATATCCGGACAGGATCGACCGGCGGATAAACCGCCTCAAGGGGGAATGGGACATCGAGCGTGTCCTGGAGACGAACGCCTCCTTTCTCGCCCTGTTCGGGCTGTTCATGTCGCTGGTGCTGCGCAGGACATGGTTCATCCTCCTGCCCGTCATTGCCCTCGGGTTTCTCCTCCAGCACGCGATCCAGGGGTGGTGTCCCCCGGTCTCGCTGTTCAGGCGCTTCGGCGTACGCACCAAGGAAGAGATCCGGCTGGAGCTCTACGGCCTGCGCATGCTCAGGGGAGACTTCAGCGACGTGCTCGAGATAGGCAGCCTGCCCCTGAGGAGCCAGGTGGAGCAGATCATGGAGAAGCTGAGCAGGTAGCCGCCTTTTCTGCTTCGGATGCCCAGGATGCCGTTCACGGCAATTGTGCCTGGTCAATAATAGACGGCCGGACCGGGGAAACGGATCATCTCTATCGAGAAATACCCAAAGAAACCTTGATCGAACGATCAGATAGTGATACGAATTTGGGAAATAAAAGCTGATCGCTCAGAGGGGAATCTCTGTATGGACATCAAGATCACGAAATGCACCCCGGACCGGATGAAGGCGAAGCCTTCCGACGAGTCGAAGCTGGGGTTCGGCCGGGTCTTCACAGACCACATGTTCACCGTGAGGTACCGGGCCGGCAAGGGCTGGCATGATCCAGCCATCGTTCCGTACGGGCCCATCACGCTGGACCCCACGGCCATGTGTCTCCACTACGGCCAGGAGATCTTCGAAGGCCTGAAGGCCTATCGGGGAAGCGACGGGGGCATCTACCTCTTCCGCCCCATGGAGAACATCAATCGGATGAACGCCTCGGCGGAGCGCCTCTGCATGGCCACCATCGATCCGGAGCTCTTCATGGAGGGCATGAAGCAGCTCGTGCTGCTCGAGCAGGACTGGATCCCCCGCGGGGCCGGGACGTCCCTGTACATCCGGCCCACCATGATCGCCACGGAATCGGCCCTGGGTGTCCACCCGGCGGACCAGTACCTCTTCTTCATCATCGTGGGCCCCGTGGGGGCCTACTACCCCGAGGGGTTCAGCCCCACGAAGATCTACGTGAGCGAAGACTACGTCCGGGCCGTTCGCGGCGGCGTGGGCAACTGCAAGAACGCGGGCAACTACGCGGCCAGCCTCTACGCGAGCCAGAAGGCCAAGGACATGGGCTACACGCAGGTCCTGTGGCTCGACGCCATCGAGCGGAAGTACGTCGAAGAGGTGGGGACGAGCAACGCCTTCTTCGTGATTGACGACGAACTCCTCACCCCGCCGCTGTCGGGCTCCATCCTGCCCGGCGTCACCCGGGACTCGGTCATCAGGCTGGCCCGGAGCTGGGGGGTGAAGGTGACGGAGCGGGCGCCATCCATGGACGAGATCATCTCCGGGATCGCCGACGGCTCCGTGAAGGAGGCCTTCGCTTCCGGCACGGCCGCCATCGTCTCCCCCATCGGCCAGATCTACTACCAGGGCAGGGAGCACCTCATCAACAGCGGCAGGACCGGGGCGCTGACGGAGCGCCTGTACAACGAGATCCTGGGGATCCAGTACGGGGAAAAACCGGATCCTTTCGGCTGGCGCGTGCAGATAGCGGGCTGAAGGCCTTAGCGGACGGGCTCTCCCGGCCCGCATCACGGAAGACGCGGGATGCGCTAAGGCGGCGTCATGCCAGACCGTATTTCTTCATCTTCCGAAAGAGCGTTGTCCGGGAGACGTTCATCCTCTCGGCGATCTGCCGCTTGGGGAACTTCAGGGTCAGCATCCTGCTGATGAGCTTCTTTTCCGCATCGATCGGCGACTCCATGTCGAGGTCCGGTCCATGGGCATGGAGGGCGCCCTGGATCTCTTGCGGGACGAGGTCGATCGTGAGCTCGTCCGACTGCGCATAGTTCATCATCCGCTCGATGACGTTCTGCAGCTCCCGGACATTGCCGGGCCACGAATACCGCATGAAGGTCTCCATGACCTTCTCGTCGATGCGGCTGATCTTCTTGTCCAGGGTCTTGCCGTACTTCCTGACGAAGAGATCCACCAGCAGCGGGATGTCATCGAGGCGCTGGGACAGGGGCAGCATGTTGATGGTGAATACGTTCAGGCGGTAGTACAGGTCCTTCCTGAAGTTGCCCCTGCGGACCTCCTCGAGGAGGTCCTTGTTCGTTGCGGCGATGATCCTCGTATCCACCGGGCGGACGCGGCTTCCCCCGATGCGGATGACGGACTTGTCCTCGATGACGCGCAGCAGCGCCGCCTGCAGCTCCAGGGGCGTCTCGGCGATCTCGTCGAGAAAGATCGTGCCCCCGTCGGCAAGCTCGAACTTGCCCTGGTTGCCCCCGCGCTTCGAGCCGGTGAAGGCCCCCTCGGAATAGCCGAACAGCTCGCTGGAGATGAGGTCCCGCGGGATCGCCGCGCAGTTGATGGCCACGTAGGGCCCGTCTCTCCTCAGGCTTGCATTGTGGATGGCCTGGGCGAAGATGTCCTTCCCCGTGCCGCTCTCCCCCAGGAGCAGCGCGTTCGAGGAACTCTGGGAGATCAGGCGGGCCTGCTCCAGGGTCATGAGAAACCGGGGGTTCTTTCCGCAGATGTCCTCAAAGCGGATCTTCGCCTTTGCTCCGATCATCTTCGTCACCAAAGTCTTGATCCTCTTGATCTCGGAGAAGATGAGGATCTTCCCCATGACCTTTCCCGCTGGAGACCTGATGAGGTTGCAGGTGAGCGTGTAGTCGCCGTACCCTTCCCTGGTGAAGATCCTGATGTCTGCGTCCGTGAAGGCCTCGTCCGTCTCGATCATGCTCAGGAAGCGGTGATTCACCTCCCCGCTGATCTCCCGGATATGCTTTCCCTTGACCTCCCGCTCTTCGAGACCGAACCTGTCCCTGGCCTTGTCGTTGATGATGGAGACGCACCCCCTGCTGTCCAGGGCCACCAGCGGCTCGGGGATGCACTCGATGACGGACTTCTGCAGGCTGAAGGCCAGCTCCGTCTCCGCGAAAGCCGCCTTGCACTCGTGGAGCGCCTTCTGCGCCCTGAGCTCGTTTTCGATGGCCTGGGCCGCGGCAACGGCCATGCCCAGAGTGTGGGGATTGACGCCGTAATAGTAGGCGGTCAGGGTCAGGCCGCCCATGAGCTCCCCTTCGGGGTTGAAGATGGGTGCGCTGGAGACCGTCAGCTTGTGGAACGTGCGGTTGTAGTGCTGGGTCCCGAAGATCCGGATGGGCCTCTTCAACGTGAGGACCGTTCCCGCCGCGTTGTTCCCGGAGCTCTCCTCATCCCACCGGACACCGGGGAACCACTCCAGGAAGAGATTCTCCCGTGCGGCCTCCTCGTCGCCGTGCATGACATCGAGGACATACCCCTGGCGGTCGAACAGGCCGACCACGAACCTGGACCCTTTCACGAAGCGGTACAGATTGAGCAGAAAGGGCTTGCAGATGGAGATGAACTCACTGTTGTCCTTAAGCAGCCGCTTAAGCTCGCCATCCTTCAGTATCTCATGGCTCGGCTTGTGCAGAGGGTTAACCTTGAGCCTGCGGCACCGTTCCCAGGATTCGAAGACCTCCCTGGGCACAACGGCGGGGTCGACGGTCGCGGCCCCCTTGACGTACCTGTCCCACTCGAGGAAGGTTTTTCGGTACCGCTCTTCATAGACCGGGTCCAGCCTTGACGCGGCCGCCTCACCGTTCGACCTCTTTTCCCGCACAGCCATACCCCTCCCTTTCGTTCACAACGCCGGTGAGCCGGGCCATGTTTCACTTGTGTTCCATAACCCGACCATCAGCGAAACACAGATGAAACCCATATGAAACATAAAAGTTGTTATTTATCAAGGTAAAAGATTTCTATCAATATTATCAATGTTTTTGAAACACGCCTCCCTGTTGGTACGATCGGTGCACTCCCTGTCCGACAAGCGGAGTTTTCATTGCCGGATCAGCACGAGGAGGTTTCTGGTGGAAAGGTGTTTTTGGCAGAGGAACTATGATTACACGGTTCCCACATCCATACGCTATCCCCGCTACCCCGTCCAGACCATGGTCCACCTGTCGGCGGCGCAGTTCCCCAACAAGGCCGCCGTGGACTTCTACGGAACCGAGCTGTCCTTCAGGCAGGTGCGTGACTCTGTTGTGCGCCTGGCCAACGCCTTCATCCGCTTCGGCGTGAAGAAGGGCGACCGGATCGGCATCGCCCTGCCGAACTGCCCCCAGTATGTCATCACCTACTATGCGGCCCTGTCCGCCGGCGCCATCGTGGTCAACATGAACCCCCTCTACACCCATGACGAGCTCAAGCTCATGATGGAGAATACAGGACTGGAAACCCTGGTCACCTTCGACGGCGCCCTTCCCGTCATGCGGCCTCTGGCCTTTGAGCTGAGACTCAGGCAGGTCATCGTGACGAGGCTGACGGACTACATCAAGCCCTTCGACGTGAGCACGGCCAGGGAGCTGGAGCTCGAGAAGGGCTGGCACCATTTTTCCGAGCTCCTGGCTTCCTCCACCTCCACGAAGGTCCCCCCCATCCCCTTAGGCTCCGATGATCCGGCCCTGATCCAGTTCACCGGCGGCACGACAGGGCTGCCCAAGGGGGCACTCCTGACCCACGGCAATGTAGTGGCGGCGGCCCTGCAGTGCCTGCTGTGGGGGAACTCGATCTTTCCCAACACCCCGTGCGAAAAAAGGACGGTCCTGGGCATCCTCCCCTATTTCCACGTGTACGGCAATCTCTGCTGCATGAACTGGGCGTTCATGAGCATGTCGACCCAGATCCTGCTGCCCCGTTTCGACATGGACGAGCTGCTGGGGGCCCTCGCCCGCTTCGAGGGAATCACCTTCTTCCCCACCGTGCCCACCACGATCAAGGCCCTGCTCGACCATCCCAAGGCCTTAGAGATGAACCTGCCGGAGAAGATCCGCTATTTCACCTCCGGGAGCGCCCCCATGCCCGCGGAGCTCGTCCAGAGGATCAACGACCTGGGGATCCTGTTCAGCGAAGGCTGGGGCATGAGCGAGACCACGTCGGTGGGGATCAGCAACCCGGCCCTGGCACACCGCACAGGCACCATCGGGGTGCCGGGCATTGACACCGAGGTCCGCCTCGTCGACCTCGAGGACGGCCTGAACGATGTGGGGATGGGAGAGCCGGGAGAAATCATCATCAGGAGCCCCACCGTGATGAAGGGCTACTGGAACGACCCGGAGGAGACGGCCCTCCAGCTCAAGGACGGCTGGCTGCGCACCGGTGACATCGGCCGGATGGATGAGGACGGGTACATCACCATCGTAGACCGGAAGAAGGACATGATCCTCGCCGGGGATTTCAACGTCTATCCCCGGGAGGTGGACGAGGTCCTCCGGCAGCACCCCAAGATCGCGGAGGCGGTCACGGTGGGGGTCCCGGATCCGTACCGGGGAGAAACGGTCAAGGCCTACATCGTTCTGAAGGCAGGCCAGAGGACCACGGAGTCGGACATCATCCAGTACTGCAAAGGCAAGCTGGCCCCGTACAAGGTGCCCAAGCTGGTGGAGTTCCGCGACGGCATCCCCAAGTCGGTGTCAGGCAAGATCCTCCGCAAGATCCTGCGGGAAGAGGAAGTGGCGAAGCTGAAGGCGTACACGGAGGCCTGAGGGCATGGCCCAAAGGGCACCCTGCCCGATCACGCCTCGATCCCTCGCGAACTGGCCGGACATGCCGCAACAAGGGCATGAAACATAAGGGTAATAACATTAAAGGAGGTAATACATATGGCACTCGCAGTAGAAGCTCAGGCCCTGGATGTCGGGATCGTCGATCCCGCGAAGTACAGAAAGAAGGTGTTGACGATCGCGATCCTCGGCTACGCCTTCGACGGAATGGATATCATGGTCTTTGCCCTTGCCGCGCCCCTGTTGCTGGACGCCTGGGCATCGCTCACGCTCGTTCAGGTCGGCGTCGTCGCCACGTGCATGCTGCTGGGCATGAGCTTCGGGGGGTACATCTTCGGCCCCATCGCCGACAAGTTCGGCCGGAAAACGGCCCTGGTGTGGTGCATCGCCTTCTTCGGCATCACCACCGGTCTGGCCGGCTTCTGCACGAACTATATCCAGCTCTCCGTTCTGCGCTTCCTCGCAGGCCTTGGCCTCGGCGCGGAATGGGCGCTGGCCGGCACGCTCCTGCAGGAGTTCACTGAGCCTGAGCGGCGGGCCAAGATCAGCTCGTACATGATGTTCGGCTGGCCGCTTGGCTTCGGCACCGCTGTCCTGATCTCCCATTTCCTGACCCCGACCTTTGGCTGGCCGATCCTCTATTTCTTCGGCGCAACGGCCGTATTCCTCGCCATCTACATCCAGATCGCCGTTCCGGAGTCGCCCCTGTGGATGAAGATGCATGCGGACAAGATGAAGGGCATTGCCTCCGGCATCCCTGCCGCTGCGGTGGGGTTCGGAGACCTCCTGAAAAAGGAGAACATCCGGGCCTTCTTCTGGGTCGTGATCATCTGCACGTCCCTCATGGTCACCTACTGGTCGGTCAACACCTTCCTTCCCACGGTCCTCGCCAAGGAACGGGGCATGAGCCCGAAGGCATACAACTCGTTCCTGCTGTTCCTGCAGTTCACCGCATGCGCAGGATATCTCATGGGCGGCCTCGTGGCCCACAAGATCGGCAAGCGCGCCACCATGGCCATCTTCGCCTTCCTCGCATCCGTCACGTTCTACGTGTGGCTGGCGTTCGAGTGGCCGGACAACCTGTTCTACGTGTGGGGCTCGCTGAACTGGACGGTCGCATCGGCCATCTGGGCCATCCTGGCCGCGTATCTCGTGGAGCAGTTCCCCACCAACATCCGTGCGGTGGGCGTTGCGGGCGGATTCTCCACGGGGCGGCTTGTCGCCACCATCGTGCCGCTCGCCCTGGGCGCCGGGGCTGCGCAGATAGGGCTCACCGCGGTCATGACCTTCGTATCCCTGTTCTACCTGCTCTGCATGATCGGCGTGCTCATGTTGAGGGATTCCATAAAGAACCTGTAGGGATGCCTGGGCGTGCCTGCGGTGTCATACGAAAACGAGATGGATGAATAAAAAAAGCACAAGGAAAAGGAGGATATGATGAAAAGATTGGTTCTGGTTACGGTGTGTCTGGCGGTTATGGGTCTGGCGGCGTCGACAGTGTCCCGGGCAGCGGATCCGACCATCAACATCACGGGCAAGTGGGCCATGGATGTCGTGACGCCCAAGGTCACCGGCGTCGCGGTGTTCACCTTCCAGCAGAACGGCGAGAAGCTGACCGGGATGTATGCCGGCTCCCTGGGAGAAGCGCCCATCACGGGAACCATCAAGGGCCTCGACGCCACCTGGCAGTTCACCACGGACCCCAAGAAGGGCCCCGCCATCTACACCGGCAAGTTCGACCCGAGCGGCAAGACCGTAAAGGGAGACATCGACTTCGCCGGCATCATGAAGGGGAGCTTCTCGGGCAAGAAGGTCAAGTAGCACGGCGGAAGCGCACACCCGGTGCGCTCCCGCCTGCCCGGACAGTCGTCTCGAAACAGGCATTTCAATCCTTGAGTACAGGGGAATCGGGCCCGGCCCGAGACCCCTTTCTTTTTCCAGGCGGCTTGCGAGCCCAGGGGGCAACCCTTCCCGACCCCGAACGAGGGGCGGTTTTGCTTACAGAATGACCATCCACCGGTATTCCCGGATGTGGTCGAGGAGCTCGTAGAGGAGCTCGTAGCGCTCGGTGGAGCACGCCCGCATGGTGAAGATCATGCGCAGGTCCGCGGTCCGCTTCAGGGGCACGAGGTCGAGGAGCGCACCGGTCCGGACCGTCCTGCCGAGGGCTTTGGCGACCTTCACCAGGTGGGAGAACCGGATGGTGTACTCGCTGTGGTGGTGCAATTTGATCTCCCGGGGAAAGGAGTCCAGGGCAAGGCCCTCCTCGAGGAAGCGCAGGTCCTCCGGGACGATGGGGTCGCAGGAGTGCTCGGACAGGAAGGCCGGGATGCCCCTCAGGCAGATGCCCTCCACGAGGCGGATGGCCCCGATGTTGAGGCAGAAGGGCCCTTTCTCCGGCACCTTAAGGCCGTATTCGGAGATCACGCGCTTTGCCTCCCCGGTGGGGTTCGCAGGGTCGAGGCCGGTGAGGGTGTCGAGATCTCCCATGACTTCGTTCACGATGAGGAGATCGACGCCCTTCAGGGCGGCGATGATGTCGTGGATGTCCGCCTGGATGAAGGTCACCCGGTTTTGCCAGGGCTCGAGGGCGGCGCGCTGTCTCCTGAGCAGCCGCCCGGAGAGGTCGAGCATGCAGACCCGGTCGACGAGGTGGGAGTATTCGGCCAGCAGGCCGCTCATGAGACTGCCATAGCCGCCCCCGAGCTCGCAGACCGTGGCGCCGCGCTGAAGGAGGTTCTGACCGGCCAGGAAATCCCCCACCATGGCGCCGTAGCTCCTGGGCCTCTCAAGGGCCACGGCATACGGGGAGGCCTCGCTCGAGAAGGACTCGCAGATGGTGAACTCCTTCATGAGGTCGACGGGCTCGTCCCTGTGGAACCGGACGGTGGTGTTCATGTTCGCCATAGGAGCAGTTGTATACAGCTTTTCCAGGGGTCTGTACAGATCAACTTGGGTTGACTTGGGAATTTGATATGGGGTAAAACCATGTCATGACCAGGGAGGTACCACATATGCAGAAAGCCGTCAGAACGAGTTTCGTGTGCGCTCTGTTCATCCTCTTTCTTTTCCAGACATCCCACGCCGCCGCCCCGGGAGGATCGCTCACCTGGGTAGCTGACGCCGCCGAAAAGGCTCTGCCCTCGGTGGTGAACATCTCATCCACCAAGAAGGTCCAGGTCAGGACCTCCCCGTTCGCGAACGACCCCTTCTTCAGGGACTTCTTCGGCGGCATGCCCAGGGAGCGGGTCCAGCGGGCGCTGGGCTCGGGGGTCATCGTGTCCAGGGACGGGTTCATCGTCACCAACAACCACGTGGTGGGAGGAGCTGACGAGGTGGAGGTGAGGCTCGCCGACGAGCGGTTGTTCCCGGCGAAGATCATCGGCACCGACCCCAAGAGCGACCTGGCAGTGATCAAGATCGACGCAAAGAACCTCCCCGTGATCAGGATCGGGGATTCGTCGAAGCTCAAGGTGGGGCACTTCGTCATCGCCGTGGGCAACCCCTTCGGCCTCGAGGGCACGGTGACCCACGGGATCATCTCCGCCCTGGGCCGCACGGGCCTGAACATCGGGGTCGACTACGAGAACTTCATCCAGACCGACGCGCCCATCAACCCGGGCAATTCCGGAGGCGCCCTGGTGAACACCGACGGCGAGCTCATCGGCATCAACACCGCCATCCTCTCCGGTTCCGGCACGAGCGTGGGCATCGGGTTCGCCATCCCGGTCAACCTGGCCATGAACATCGTGAGGAGCCTGGAGAAGACCGGCAAGGTGGTCCGGGGCTGGCTCGGGGTCGTGGTGCAGGAGGTCACCCCGGCCATCGCCAAGGCCATGGGCCTGCAGATGCCCAAGGGCGCCCTGGTGTCCGAGGTGACGAAGGGTTCCCCTGCCGCCAAGGCGGGCATCCGACAGGGGGACGTCATCGTATCCATCAAGGGCAGCGAGGTGAAGGACGCCTCGGTCATACGGCTCTTCATCTCCGAGATACCGCCCGGCCAGACCGTGCCCGTAAAGCTCTTCCGGGACGGCAAGACCCTCACCGTGAACGTGACCATGGGCGACCTTTCGAAGGCCCAGCTCCCCGAGCTCAAGTTCACGGTCAAGGGCAACCGGTTCCTGGAGGGCGCCACCGTCATGGACCTCACCGCGGCGGCCCGGGAAGCCCTGAGCATCGATTCGAAGGTCCAGGGGGTGGTGGTCTCCGAGGTGGTGAGCAACTCGCCGGCCGCAGGCATGGGACTGAGGCCGGGCGACGTCATCATCGACGTCAACGGCGTAAAGACCCCCGGGGTCGCCGAGTTCAAGGGGGCGCTGGGGAAGATGACCGGGAGAAAGGCCAACGTCACCATCTACCGGCAGGGCATGGTCATGACCATGACACTCATCAGGTAACGATCGGGCGGGGGACACCCGCCCTCTGTCGCAGACCGGGGGAAGCATGCGTGCGGTGATCCAGAGAGTGACCAGGGCATGGGTGTCGGTGGACGGCGAGCCCGTGTCTGCCATCGGTCCGGGCCTGTGCTGCCTCATCGGGGTGGAAGAGGGAGACGGCGACGGGGACATCGACTACATCTCCCGCAAGATCTGCGGCCTGCGGATCTTCGACGACGAAAACGGGGTCATGAACAGGGACGTGGGCGAGGCGGCAGGCGAGATCCTGCTGATCTCCCAGTTCACCCTGCTGGGCGATGCCCGAAAGGGCCGGAGGCCTTCATACTCCTCGGCCGGGCGCCCCGAAGACGCGCAGGAGCTCTTCGAGAAGACGGTTGCCGAGATCGCTTCCCTGCACAGCGGGAAAGTAGCGACCGGGAGGTACCAGACCACGATGGACGTGGAACTCGTCAATCATGGCCCGGTCACGATCCTCCTGGACAGCAGAAAGCGGTTCTGAAGGACTCTCCCTACCTGAAGGTGTTGATCCTGTCGAGGAGCTTGTCCTCCGGCATGGCGCCCACGATGTCCCCCACCTTCTGGCCGTTCTTGAACACGAGCAGGTTGGGGATGGACCGGATGCCGTACTTCGAGGCGGTCTGGGGGTTGCCCTCCACGTCGAGCTTGGCAAAGACGATGTCCCCCTGCTTCTTCTTTGCAAGGCTCTCGATGATGGGGCCGAGCATCCGGCACGGCCCGCACCACTCGGCCCAGCAGTCCACGACGATGAAGGGGTACTTCGCCACTGCCGCGTCCAGATCGGCATCGCTCAGGATGATGGGATGGTCCGGGTTGTCCACGAATTTGTCCTCGTTCATGCAAGCCTCCTTTGTCCTCTCTTCTGTCAGTGTGGACTCCAGGCGGAATAGGCAGTCCCCCTGAGCTCCTCGATATACTGTTCTGCCGCGAACGCGGCCGTCGCCCCGTCGCCGCAGGCCGTCACCACCTGGCGGAGCAGCTTCCTGGTGCAGTCCCCGCAGGCGAATATCCCCGGCGCAGAGGTCTTCATGGCATGATCTGCCCGGATGAACCCCTGCTCGTCGCACTCCACCTCTCCCCGTAAAAAGCCGGTGTTGGGGATCTTCCCGGTGAAGATGAAGACCCCTTCGGCCTCGAGGGTCTGCTTCCGGGCAGGGTCCTTCACGTCGCTGACGCGGATGGACTTCACCACCCCGTTCCCCAGGATCTCGTCCACCACGCTGTTCCAGAGGAAACCGATCTTTTCGTGGTTCAGGGCCTGGTCCTGGAGGGTCTTGTCGGCCCTGAGGCGGTCCCTGCGGTGGATAATGGTCACCTTCGAGGCAAACCTGGTGAGGAAGAGCGCCTCCTGCACCGCGGCGTTGCCTCCGCCCACCACGACCACGTGGGCATTGCGGTAGAAGGGGCCGTCACACGTGGCGCAGTATGAAACCCCCTTGCCGGTGAACTCCTGCTCCCCGGGCACGTTCAGGTGGGCGTACTCCGTGCCCGTGGCAATGATGACGGCGAACGCCTCGTAGGCGCCGTCATGGACGCGGACCCTCCAGGCGGCCTTGCCTTCGAGCGTGATCCTCTCCAGGGAGGTCACGTCCTTTTCCACGATCTCGAGCCCGAATGAAGTCGCCTGGGCCTTGATGCGCTCCACCAGCTCGAACCCGCTGATCCCGCCGGGGAACCCAGGGTAGTTTTCCACCAGGTCCGTGGTGGTGATCAGGCTGGGATTCACCTGACTTGTGAGCATGATTGTCCTGAGCTTTGATCGGCATGCGTAGATGCCTGCCGTCAGGCCCGCCGGTCCTGACCCGATGATGATGATATCGTGCATGCTTCCGTCCTTATCGTCTTATTGTAGTTTCTTTATTGTGATCTCTGTTCTTCCAATATATCGATGAGCTTCTGTATCTTCTGCGGTTCTTTGAGATAGTAGCACTTGAGGTTCCCCTTCCTGACGCAGTCCACGATCCCGTTGATCTTCAGGATCGAGAGATGCTGGGAAGCGTTTGCCTGCCGTATGTTCAAAGAACTCTCCACCTCCCCAACGCATTTCTGGCCGCTGATGAGCTCACGGGCGATCATGAGCCTCACCGGATGCCCAAGCGCCTTTAAATAGGAAGCAGTCGTCTCATTCTGCGACATATTGTATTCCTTTAATAACTTATTTTTCAACAAAACTCACGAGTACAGACCGAGAGATTCAAACCTTGACAGGCTCTCAAGCCTTGATTTTTTCTCGGTCTCTAGTAGTATGGCTAGAATACATGATAAAGCATTTTTCCCGGGGGACAAGATATGAAGAGGGTTTTAGCCGTTTTAGCAGGTCTTATCGTCTTTCTGCCAGGGGTATGCGGGGCTGCCGGGTACGTCCTGGTGAACTACGGCATCGGCGGCGACATTGACGAACCGAGCCTGGGCGTCGAGCTGGGCGGCGTTTTCCTCTCGAGCCTCCATCCCTCGGGCGGGGCCTTGAGCTTCGGCCTCGGCGTGAGCGTGGGCGACACGGACGAAGACCCGCCTTCGGCCCCTGCCACGTCCGCACCGCTCACCAATCTGAGGAAGTACAACGACGGGAACGAGTACGAGATCACCGCCACCTTCGGCGCGGAGCTCATCCCTGCGCTCTTCGCCGTGGGAGGGATCGGCTACGCCACCCAGGACACGGTCACCATCGGATCCTCAGGCGCCGATCTCTACGAGCGGGACTCGGACACGGACAAAAACACCACTTGGATGCTCGGGATGCGCTATGTTATAGAAGGCCTGAACATAGGGCTCGGGTTCCACACCCGGCGCGGCATTATGGCAGGGGTCGGCATCGCCTTTTAGATTCCCCGGGGTTTTTGCACCATGGACAGGGTAATGGATGTATAGGCGCCTTGTGCCTCCGAATCACTTCAGCTTCAGGCCTGCCCGGCAGGCGCCGGGGAAGGCGGCACCGTGAGGAAGGGCTTGCCGGGCCTCCTGTGCCTCCTCTTCCTTGCCTTCTTCACCACCTCCTGCACCAGCCTCGTCAGCTATTCACGGATGACCGACCTGGCGAGACTCTCCCTCGCCGAAGGCAGGTTTCCGGATGCGCTCACCCTGTTCCCCGAAACGGCGGCCCGCGGGAGGAACGCGGTGCTCGTCCGCCTGGAGCGGGGCATCCTCCTGCAGGCCATGGGCCGCTACGAGGAGAGCGCCCGTGAGCTCGAGGACGCCTCGGTGCGGATCAGGCAGTTCGAGGACCGGGCCGTGATCTCCGCATCGAAGACCGCCAGCCAGGTGGGGACCCTGCTCATCAACGAGGGAGTGCGGCCCTACGAGGGGGAGGACTTCGAGAAGATCCTCATCCATGCCTTCGATGCGCTGAACTACCTCATGAGGGGTGACCTCGAAGGCGCGCGGGTGGAGATCAGGAACGCCTATGCCCGACAGACCGAGCTCGCGGAGAAGTACGAAAAGGCCCTCGCCCGGGCCCGGGAGGACAACCCGGAGGTGAGCTGGGAGGATTCGTTCCAGAAGGCGGACAGGGCCAGGTACGAGGAGCTCCGGAAAAAGTCCGGGGACGTCCGGAACATCTACCAGAACGCCTTTGCCTACTACCTCTCTTCCTTGGTCTACGAGCTGGGGAGCGAGGAGGACGAGGCCTACATCGACCTGAAGAAAGGCTTGGAGGCGGCGCCCTGGTCCCGGGAGATCGTAAATGACCTCATCCGGCTGAGCAGGAAGCTGAACCGTTCCGAGGACACCGAGAAGTACGAGGCAGCCTTCGGAAAAATCGACCAGAACTACGGAAAGGGGATCGACGTGTTCGTCATCTTCCAGCAGGGGGTGGCCCCGGTCAAGGAGGAGCTCAGCTTCCCCATCCCCCTTGTCCGGGGGGGCCTGGCCTTTGCCAGCCTGCCCGTGTACCGCTTCGTCCCGTCCGCCGACCGCGCTGCCGAGATCTCCTGCGGGGGCACGACCAGGGTGACCACCACCCTGTACGACATCGACGCCGTGGCGTCGAGGAGCCTGCTCGACCAGTTCCCCATCCTGTTCGCAAAGCAGGTAGCCCGCTCGTACATCAAGGCCCGCCTGACCAGCAGGGCCTCGAAGGAGTACGGGACCGCCGGCGTCATCGGAGGGACCCTCGTGTCGCTCTTCACCGAAAGGGCCGACCTGAGGGCCTGGTCCATGCTTCCCAAGGAGATCCAGGTGGCCAGGCTCTTCGTGCCGGAGGGCACCCCGTCGCTGGAAATCAGGAGCGCTTCCACCGGCAGAAACGGCCGTATCGACGTACCGGAAGGCGCCAGGCACCTGGTGGTCCTGTGCAGGGCCACGGATGCCGGCTTGCATCTGCAGACAAAAGCTTACTGAACAGGAGGAGCTGAACATGACAAGGAGGAGATATCTCGTATGGCTGCTGGCCCTGCTGCTCGCGGGGTGCGCAGGCACCGCGCCCAACGTCCTGCACGTCCAGGCAGGGCCGGGGGGCTTGAGCTCCAGTAACGTGGAGATCAACGACAAATGGCTGGCCAGATCCTTGCGCTTCGGCGAGGTGAGCGTCCGGCCGCTGGGGCTCGGGTCGTCCATGGAGGCCCAGGTGATGGTGACGAACTCGGGGTCCGGCGAGGCGTACTTCGAATACCGCTTCCTCTGGTACGACGCGGCGGGCTTCGAGACCTCCACCGTCACCAACTGGATACCGGCGAGCCTCGGCGGACGGGAGTCCCGGGGGTTCAAGTCAACGGCCCCGGGCCCGAACGCTACGAGCTTCAAGTTCATGATCAGGAAGGAGCACCCCGTCACCAGCACGGGATCGTAATCTCATTGCCCCGGCAGATGGAGCGCTGAAATCATATACCGGCCGGGAGCCGTATGCGATTTTTTAAGAACCGAATGCCGGATCACGAAAAGGAGGAACCATATGACCAAACGGACCATCGGCATCGTTGCCGTCGTTTTCGCCCTGTACCTGCTCGCCGGATGCGCGAGCGCGCCCCAGGTCTCGTACGGGAACCCGGAGCAGGTGGAGACCGTGACCACGGAGTTCGGGTCCACCGACCTCCAGATGATCGCGGAGAAGATGGTGAACTCCCTGCTCGCCTCGCCGGTCCTCACCGCGGGCACGAGGCCCGTGTTCTACGTCCACAAGGTCAGGAACATGACCGACGAGCACATCGACACCAAATCCGTCACGGACAAGATCAGGGTTACGCTCCTGAAGTCCGGGAGGGTCCGCTTCACGGCCGTGAACGAGGTGAACGACGAGATCCTCAAGCAGCTCGAGTACCAGACCAAGTCCGGGGTGGTCGACCTCGCCACGGCCAAGTCAGCAGGGCACCAGGTGGGTGCGGACTACTTCCTGTTCGGGGAGATCACGTCCATCAGGAAGTCGGCCGGCAGGGTTCAAGACGTGTACTTCAAGTTCACCCTGAACCTGGTGAACATCAAGACCGGGCTCATCGAGTGGGCGGACGAGAAGGAGATCAGGAAAGAGGCGAAAAAGCCCCTCATGGGCGGCTGATCAGGCAGGGTGGCAGGGATCCTTCCCTGCCGGCCCCCTCATCCCTCGCGGGTGCGGAACGAAGCGCGGTCCCCGAGGGGAGCGGGCGAGGTTGGGCTTGACTGGGCCTGGAGAAACAGCTACAAAGCAGGGCAAAGAATTTTGGAGGAATGAGAATGAGTTGGGAGGATAAACTCGAAAAGATCACGGGCAGGACCGTGCCCCTCTACGCACTGATTGTCCTTCTGGTGATCTTTGCCGATCCCACCTGGACTTCCTGCGCCATCGGAGCCCTGTTCATCGCCGGGGGCGAGGCCTTGCGCTTCTGGGCCACCGGCCACCTGAGAAAGAACGAGGAGCTCACCACGTCCGGGCCCTATGCGCACATCCAGTCGCCGCTCTATCTCGGCAGCTTCATCATCGGGACAGGCCTGTGCATCATGGCGCTCAACGCCCCCATCTGGATCCTCATGACGCTCATCTACTTCAAGTCCTACATCCCCAGGAAAAAGGAGCGTGAGTGGGGCAGGCTGGAGCGGATGTTCGGGGAGGATTTCCTGAAGTACAAAAACGAGGTCCCCTACATGTTCCCACCCCGGATGGAGCCCTACCCACAGGGGGCCAAGCACCTCTGGTCGTTCGCGGCCTCCATCGAGAACACCGAGCACCAGACCGCCATCGCGGTCTTCCTCATCTCCTTCTTCATCTTCATCAGGGTCCTGTAAGCAAGACGACGCTCCGGGCCTGGAGCCTTCCAGGCCCGGAGCTTTTCTTCCTGCACCCCGAACACTCCTGCGTGAATCGACATCACCATGCCGGCCTGCGCAGCCTCTTCCAGTCTTCATCGGGGTCGATCCCGACTCCGAACACAGTGTGCTCCATCGGGCGCTCCTCTCTTGCCCGGGCACAGGACGACGCAAGCGGTCTCTTTCTGCCTGCCCTCCTTGAAAACGTCCCGTCAGGAATGTATCTTTAAGACAGAGGGTGAAATGGCTGTGCATGGAATGGGCTGCCCCGTGTGCGGGACGGCCTGTGGCGAGGAGGACAGGTTCTGCAGGATCTGCGGGTTTTCCCTGGCAGCGGAGGACTCTGCCTCCGAACGGCGCTTCGTCACCGCCCTCTTCTCCGACCTGAGCGGGTATACGACCCTTTCAGCCATCCTCGATCCGGAGGAGCTCAAATCCATCATGGACAGCATGTTCGAGGAGTCCTCCCGTATCATCGTCTCCCTGGGCGGGATGGTGGAGAAATTCCTGGGCGATGCGGTGGTGGCCCTGTTCGGCATTCACCGCGCCCACGAGGACGGCATTGTCCGCGCCATCCGGTCGGCCAGGATGATCCATGCCCTCGCAGGCGAACGGGTCGTTTCGGGAAAACCCCTCTCCATGCACACGGGCATCCACTCGGGCAACGTCCTGGTGGACCGCAGGCGTGCAGGAGGCCTCTCCCTGGGCGCCCTGGGCATGCCCATCAACATTGCGGCACGGCTCTCGGGCCTTGCGGGCCCGGGAGAGATCCTGGTGGACGGGAGCGCCGTGCACGAGGCGGAGCGCTTCTTCCTGGTCGAGCCCCTGGGAGCGAAAGCCCTCAAGGGCGTCCCAGGCCGGGTGGAGGTGTACCGGATCGCCCGCCAGAGGGATGAGCCCTCGAGCCTCCACAGGCCGGCACACTCCTCCATACCCCTCGTAGGCAGGTCCGGGCAGCTTGGCGCCCTCATGGATGCATACGCATCCCTGTCGCCGGGCTCCGGGGGTCAGGTGCTCATCACCGGCGTACCCGGGGCCGGCAAGAGCAGGCTCGGCCTTGAATTCCTGAAAAGGCTCCCGGAAGGGACCCCCTCCGTGACCGTGCACTGCCTCGACCACATGAAAGACATCCCCTACCATCCCGTGGTGTCCATGCTCAGGCGGATGCTCTCCTCACTGGGTGAAGGGGCGGACGCCGCCCTCGAAGACCTTCTGGAGAACCCCAGGCACGCCTTCCATATCCGGTTCCTCCTCGGGATGAAGGAAGGCCACGAGGACCTCATGCCCGACGTGTGGAAAACAGAGATCGCGGAGGCTGTTTTCTCCCTCGTGCAGGCCTACTCCCGCGGGCACACGCCCGTGGTCTGCGTCGAGGACTTCCACTGGGCCGACGCAACCAGCCGCGACCTGCTCCTGAACCTGGCCCACCCGGAGAGCGGGTGCCTGTTCCTCTTCATCTCCCGGGAGGGGAGCCTGCCCCTTGCCGGGTGCACACGGATCACGGTGGAGGAGCTCCCTGCGGAGCACACCAGAACGATGATAGAGGGCCTGCTGGGCTGCGCAAGCCTGCCGGAACGCGCACGCGACTCCCTGCACCGGATCACGGGGGGCAACCCCCTCTACATCGAAGAATACCTCTCGTACCTGAAGGACAGGGGCATCTCCCCCTTCAGCCCGTTCACCGGGGACGTGCCGTCGACCATCGTGGGCATCATCTCCGCCCGCCTCGACAGCCTCGGCCCCTCCTGCAAGTCGCTCCTCCAGGCGGCATCGGTCCTGGGCATGATCTTTCCCGTGTCCCTGCTCAGGGCAACGGCCTCCACTGCCAGAGACCTCGATGAGGACCTCGAGACCCTGGCCCGTGCAGGGTTCATCAGCCTGGATGCCACGGGGGAATGCTCCTTCAGGCACGCCCTGACCAGGGAGGCAGCCTATGCCTCCCTGCTGGGCCACCGCCGCAGGGAGCTTCACCGGAAGACGGGCGAGCATCTGGAAAGGACGGTCGGCAGCCGGGGGGAGCACTGCGGCACCATCGCCTATCACTTCATCCATGCCCGGGAGTACGAGCGGGCGTACCCCTACTGCATGCTCGCAGCCAGGCTCTACCAGGCGGAGGGATCGTGGATGGAGGCGGCGATGCACTACACCTGGGCCCGGGAGTGCATATGCTCGGGCGACTGGTCCGCTCAGCGCGACGAGATGCTCATCGCCGTGTGCGAAGGGATCTGGTCGTGCTCGCGGATCTTCAGCCCCGACAGGGCCATAGCGAGCCTCGAGGAGCTCGCATCCCTCTACGGGAAAGGAGGCCATGCGAGCCAGGAGATCTTTTCCCGCATCCGGCTCATCAACCTCTACTCCCAGAAGGCCCAGTTCGAAAAGGCACTGAGCACCTTCGAGAGGGTGCAGGAGCAGTCCCGGGGAAACGCCTTCCTGTCTTCCGCCGCCAGGACAACCGTTGCCTACACCTACACCTTCCTCGGCAAACCCCTGAAGGCCCTCGAATACCTGGAGGACTCCCGGCCCGCCATCAGGCCCTCGGACAGGCTCCTCCTCCTGACCAACCACCTGACGACCCTGGCGTCCTGCGTATGGAGCGGCCGCATCGGGGAGGCCCTCTCCTGGTATGCCCGGACCAAGGAGCTGAGCTCAGCCTACCTGGACTTCGACCTCATGGCAGAGGTCTGGCTCGGGTACCTCCTGTTCCTCAAGGGAGAGATCCCGAGGGGCACGCAGGTCCTCGGCGAGGTCAGGTCGCGGGAGAAGAAGCTGGGGTGCCTGGCAGGGGGCTTCTCCTACCTGCGGACCCAGAGCTCCATCTACCTGAACACCCATTACACGGGCTTCCTGGACAGGGCGCGGGAAGATTTTGCCCTGGTTCAGGACCAGGGGCCGGGAGACGGGCCCCACGCCCCCCTCATCGGCCTCTATCAGGCGTGGATCGCCTTCGAGGAAGGCAGAACCCGGGAAGCGGCTGACCTGACCCGCGAGGTGCTCCCCTCCCTCGAGCAGGGCATCGCCAACCGGGTGCCCTACGCTCTGAACACCCTCTCCGAAGCACTCTTCGCCCTGGGCGACCTTGCCGGGGCACAGGAGGCGGCGGAGCGGTGCGTCCGGTGGAACACGGAAAACGGGAACTCAGACCAGCTCATCCGGGCCACGAGGATCCTGGGCACCGTGCTCCTGGCCCGGGGCAGCGCGGAAGCGGGCCGGGAAGCCCTGCGCAGGGCTTCGTCCCTGGCCCGGCGCACGGGCATGGCCCCCCACACCGCCTGGGCGCTGGCCTCCTGGGGGGACTACTTCCGGGCAACGGGGCAGGAGGAGCGGGCCCTTGCCTGCTTCAGAACGTCGCACACCCTGTGGGAGTCCATGGGGTGCCCTTACCAGGCGGCGAAGGTACTGGTGCAGCAGGCCCCGAAGGCCCTCGGGAAGGCCTTCTCCGGCTGATCGCCCTCGTGCTCCTTTTCCTGTAAAAATTAGATTTTTGCCCTTAATGTTTTCTCCGATCCTCTCGATACAGACGGTATCGGGGAAGACATTCCGGCACCGGCCCCCTGGAGCTTTCCGGCTCCAAGACAGGATATGGTTCATCGCCCGTGTGCCGGTGCTGGAAGGGTCTTCCGTGTTCTTTGACAATTGAGCGGGCATGCCATGTGTATTCTTTGTTCCAGAGAATAGACATGGGTAAAAGAGTAACGCGTAAAAGCAGCTCACGCACAACGAAAAGAGAAAGAACCGGGGGAATGCGATTCACGCGTTTTTTTAAAGAACGCCGTGTTCTCCTTCACACGCCAAACCACAGGTAACTGTGGGACGGAAAGCCACGGGTCCGTACCCATCGGGGGCACGGACAGCCGGGCCGCCTCCTTGAAGAGCCACACCATGGGTGACCATGGGCCGGAAAGCCACGGGTCCGCAAACGTGCACGGACAGCCGGGCCGTCTGAAAAGGATTCACCAGCACAGTTTCTCTAGCCACACCAGGGGTAACCCTGGGTCGGAAAGCTACGGGTCCACGGGAGCGTGGACAGCCGGGTTGCCTGGAGAACCTCATTCAGAAAGGAGTTCCAATGCGCACTCGAAACATACGTGCCGCCCTTTGTATGTTCGTCCTGCTCACGCTCCCCCATGCCGGGATGGCCGCACTGACGCCCCTGTCCGACGTCCAGATGAACGACGTCACCGGACAGGCAGGGATTGCCCCGGAAGGGATTGTCGACGAGGTCGCACGCATGGCCTTCAACAATCATTTCGACAACATCCCCGTCATGAACGGCCTTCTCAATCTGGGAGATGTTACGGTTCAGGGCGCCATAGAGACGAGACTCAACGGCACCATGGTAAGCCAGATCACCAGCTCCTCCCTTACGGGCTTGCCTGGCCTCGGGATCATGGGCTTCGGGATGTCGGGTCTCGGTGCGATGAGTGTCGGCACCCATCACATCAACGCCGCCATGGACATCGACCGTCTCTCCATCGGCGCCATACGCATCGGTCAGGATGCAACGGGACCGAGCCTCGGCAGCCTCGACATCATCGGGATGCACATGACAGTCAGAGGAACAGTATCGATTTCCGTGCGTTAGCGGGCAGCCCGTTACTCTTTTACCCCACTTCACTGACGGGGAAGCCGGTACTTCCTCATCTCGTCGAGGTCGACCCTGCGGGTGCTCCGCACTGGGTTGATGTCGATGCCGCCCCTCCTGGTGTAGAAGCACGCCACCGTGAGTTCTTCGGGCCTTACCCTCGAGAGGATGTCCCGATGGATCATGCCGCAGCACTCCTCGCCGAAGCCCGCGTGCGACCGGTAGGAGCAGAGATACCTGAGCAGCGAGGCGCGGTCGATCCTTTCCCCCCGGTACCCCACCAGCACGCTGGCCCAGTCGGGCTGGAGCGTGATGGGGCAGGAGGTCTTCAGCAGGTGGGAGACCAGGGTCTCCTCCGCGTACCCGCCCTGCACGGCAAGGATCCCGGGGTCGACCTCACCTGCGGCTGTCCCGATGTCGATGCCGTCGATGCAGGTCCCCGGGAGAACCGTCTCCCAGCAATGGGACAGGTCGAGGACTCGCACCTCTACCCACGGGGCGTCGAGGAGCCTTTCGAGATCGGCCGACACGGTCTTTTCCACCTCGTCCCGGCCGGAAAAGGAGGTGTTCGAGAGGCTGCCCAGGTAGAGCTTCAGGGATTTCGACTCCACGATGTTCCTGCTCTGAACCGGGTAGGCCAGCTCGAGCATGGCGGCCTCGGGCTTGCCCCTGGGGTCCAGCCACGAGAGCTCGTAGCACCGCCACAGGTCGAACCCGTGCACCACTTCGCGGTCCTGCCTGGGGATGGGGTAGAGGATCCCCGGGTCGTACGCCTCGGGCACGGCCGTCTTCCGTCCCAGCACCGGTTCGCTCATGCCAGGTACTCCGTGGGATCGAGCCCCTGGTCGTATCCGAGGGCCTCTTTCCGCTCGAGGCAGGTGGCGCACCTGCCGCAGTGTCTTTCTGAACCCTTGTAGCAGGAGAAGGTCATGCGGAAATCGAGCCCCAGCTCCCGGCCGAGGTCAGCGATGCCCTTCTTGTCGAGGGAGGCGAATGGCGCCTGGATCTCGACCCTGGCGAAGGTCCCCTCCCGGGCCGCTTGCGACATGGCGGCCGTAAAGCTCTCCCGGCAGTCCGGGTAGACCGGATGGTCGCCGCTGTGGGAGGCGATGAGGACCGTGGGGATCTTCAGGTTCTCCGCATACCCGACCGCGATGGAAAGCATGATTCCGTTCCTGAAGGGCACCACGGTGGACGAGATGTTCCCCTGGGCATACGGGCCCTCGGGGATCTCGGCGCCCGAGCTCAGCAGCGACGAGGAGAAGAGCTCGTTGATGAAGGAGAGCTCGATCCTCGTAAGCCCTGCCCCGTAGTACGAGGCCAGCTCGCACGCCCTGGGGTACTCCCGGCGCGCATGCTTGGAGCCGTAGTCGAAATACAGCCCGTGGACCCTGTCGAACCGGCTGACCGCCCAGGCGAGCAGCACCCCTGAATCCATGCCTCCGGAGAGGAGGATGACCGCTTCCCTCATCACACACCTCGCTCAGTGTCAAAGGCCAGGACGTGGAGCCTCGGGCTCATGCGGTATCCCCGAGCTGCGCAGAACGCGAACACGTCCTTCATGCCCCTGATCTGTTCCTGTCTCGTGGCGCCCAGCGCCATGACGTACACCCGGTCGTGGTCGATCCCGTGCTTCTCGACGAACCCGTCGATGGCTTCCGGCCAGTCACTGCCTGCTGCCAGGAACTTGAAGAAGTCGACCCGCTCCCTGTCCTTCGGGTCGAACCGCCAGGCCCTGTCCAGGAATTTCGGGGAGCAGACCACGAGCGCATCCTTCACGTCCGGGATGCCCGCTTTCCCGCTCGTTTCGTACTGGACCTCACAGCCTTGGCTCACGAGGGCCTCGTGGAGCTGAGAGAGCCCCCGCTCCCACTGGCAAAAGGGCTCGCCCCCGGTAATGACCACGCGGGAACCCGGGCGGGACCGTACGGACTCGAGGGCGGAGCTGATGGACATCTCTTCCCCGCCGCCCAGGGCATAGGGGGTGTCGCACCAGGGGCAGAAGGGCTCTATGCACCCCGCCAGGCGTATGAAGGTTGCGGGCAGGCCTGCCCACGGGCCTTCCCCCTGGAGGGAGTGGAAGATTTCCAAGATCAGGAGGGTGCTCTCTGTGGTTTGATCGCTCTTCATCGTCGGTTCCATCCGCCTTTTCTCATACGGCGCATGAGGGAGAATTTTTTTAAGCGGGATACCCCTCGTCCGCTGGTGATTCACTCATTATACATTCTATGGAGAGACGTCAAGATCCAGGAACCTTTCGCACCCTGTGGCGATTCCGGCTTAACATTGATCTGAATTTCTGTTAATGGGTAAAGAGATCCAGTATACGATCTTGCAGAGGGAGATGGCATGAAGATAATTGAAGAAGCTATCCAGCGCGGAGAGAAGACTCTGAGCGAGCACGACTCCAAAAAGGTCCTGGAGGCGTACTCCATTCCGGTGACCAAGGAGTTCATCGCCAAGAGCCTCGACGAGGCAAAGGCCTTCGCCCGGGAAATAGGTTATCCGGTTGTCCTCAAGGGTCACTCGAGCACCCTGACCCACAAGACCGAGCTCAACATGATCGAGCTCGACCTCAAGGATGAAAAGGCGCTCACCGAGGCCTACAACGGTTTGCAGGAAAGGGGCAAGGGCCAGCTGGAAGGCGTGCTCGTGCAGCCCATGATCAAGGGCGACCGGGAGTTCGTGGCAGGCCTGATCCGCGATCCCCAGTTCGGGCCCTGCGTCATGTTCGGCCTGGGCGGAATCTTCACCGAGGTCCTCAAGGACGTCACCTTCAGGGTCGCACCCCTGGAGAAGCGCGACGCCCTGGAGATGATGGACGAGATCAAGGCAAAGAAGCTCCTCGACAACTTCAGGGGCAAGCCCGCCGTGAACCGCGAGGCCCTTGCGAACACGCTCATCAACCTGGGGAGGATCGGGCTCGAGAACCCGGAGATTGCTGAGATCGACATCAACCCGCTGAAGGTCAGCAACGACATGCCCATAGCGGTCGACGCCCTCGTGGTGCTGAAGGACCGGAAAAAATAACCTCGGGTTCCGTGCATCGGCTGCCGGAAAACGCGCTGCTCACGGCGCCCATGGTGGACCTGAGCCACGAGCCGTTCCGGCAGCTCATCCGTTCCTATGGAGGGTGCGACCTCTTCTACTCCGAGATGCTCAACTCGAGGATCGTCCCCACGGAGAACCCCGGCACCTCGCTGTACCTGAGGTGGTCCACCCTTCATGACCTCGTCTTCCAGCTCCTGGGCAGCGATCCGGACAGGATGGCCCAGGCTGCCGAAAAGCTCGTGGGATACGGCCCCCGGGGCATCGACATCAACATGGGGTGCTGGCTGAACAAGGTCACGGTCCACGGCTGGGGCGCGGCCCTCATGAAGGACATTCCCACCGCGGCAAAGGTCCTGGCCGCGGTGCGCAGCGTGGTGGCGGGCATCCCTCTGTCCGTGAAGATCCGCATCGGCTACGGGCCCGATATGGGCTATCTCCTCGAGTTCGGCTCCATGCTTCAGGAAGGCGGGGCAGACTTCGTGGTGCTCCACGCCCGGACCGTGCCCGAGGGCATGAACCGGAAGGCGAAGTGGGAGTACATCGCGGCGCTCAAGGATCACCTCTCCATCCCGGTGGTGGGCAACGGCGACGTCAAGACCCCCCATGATGCCGTGGCCATGCTCAAGGAGACCGACTGCGACGGGGTCATGATCGGCAGGCAGGCCGTGATCGAGCCCTGGATCTTCCGGGACGTCAGGAACCTGCTCGCAGGCAGGCCCCCGGAAGGAAAGCCGAGCCTTGAAGACGCCATCCTCAGGCTCATGGACCTCCTCGACGGGTTCTTCCCGCCCGACGTCGCCATGAAGAGGCTGAAACCCGCCCTGTTCTGGCTGAGCCAGAACCTCATGTTCGGCCACCACCTGGCCAAGGAGGCGGGCAGGGCCCAGGACATGATGCAGGCAAGGCAGGTGGTGAAGGACATCTTTGTCCGGGGCATCTCCTAGACCACGCCCCCGAAGTCCCTTGCGCTTTTGAATGCCAGCCGGTAATATAAAAGGAGATTGCGTCTGTAGTCTTCCGATGACCAAGCTCATTACTTTCACGGCAAGGAGAGGGGAATGAAACAGTTAGATCTCATGAAGGAACTGCACGTCTCTTCGGACACCAAGATCATCATGCTCGTCATGGACGGCCTGGGCGGGCTCCCGGGCGAGAGGGGCCTCACCGAGCTCGAAGCGGCCAGGACCCCCAACCTGGACAAGCTGAGCGAGAACTCCATCCTCGGCCTCTCGACGCCCATCTCCCCGGGCATCACCCCCGGCAGCGGACCCGGCCACCTCGGGCTCTTCGGATACGACCCCCTGGCGTTCCCCATCGGCAGGGGCGTGCTCGAGGCCTTGGGCATCGGGCTCAAGCTCACCCCGACAGCAGTGGCCGCCCGCGGCAACTTCTGCTCGCTCGACCCGGACACCGGCACCATCACCGACCGCAGGGCCGGCCGCATCCCCACGGAAAAGTGCGCCGAGCTGGTGAACAAGCTCAAGCCCATCACCATCCCGGGCGTGAAGGTCACGGTGGAGCCGGTGAAGGACTACCGCTTCGCGCTCATCCTCGACGCGCCGAACCTTTCGGACAGGCTCACCGAAACCGACCCCCAGCGGGTGGGTGCCAAGCCGCTGCCCGTGGAGGCGCTCGCCCCCGAGGCGAAAGAGACCGCCGGATACTTCAACGAATGGATAAGAAAGGCCTTCGAGATCCTCAAAAGCGAGCACCCGGCCAACGGCTGCACCCTGCGGGGCATCGCCAAGGACCCCGGCCTCCCCTCCTACCAGGAGATCTACGGCCTGAAATCCTGCGCCATCGCCACCTACCCCATGTACAAGGGCCTTGCCAGGCTCGTGGGCATGGACGTGCTCGACGCGGGGGACACCATCGCCACGGAGATCGAGACGCTCAAGGCTCACTGGAACACATACGATTTCTTCTTCTTCCACGTGAAGAAGACCGACTCCTCGGGCGAGGACGGGAACTTCGACGCCAAGGTGAAGGTCATCGAGGAGACCGACGCGGTCATCCCGGAGATCATGGCCTTGAACCCGGACGTGCTCATCATCACCGGCGACCACTCGACGCCTTCGATCATGAAGTCCCACTCCTGGCACGAGCTGCCGGTCCTGCTCTATTCGAAGCGGTTCCTCCGCAGGGACCAGGTGACCTCCTTCGGGGAGACCTCGTGCATCCAGGGAGGCCTGGGACACATCAGGCACGTGGACCTCATGCCGCTCGCCCTGGCGCACGCCGACAGGCTCACCAAGTACGGGGCGTAATACCGGGATATGGACATACCCGCCCGGTCGATGTATCATCCGGGCGAGACATGCGCGTCGTGAACCCGTGATCGCCCTCCGGCATCCTCGCGGGCAGGAGGACCTGCGCTGTCTATCACACAGGACCAAGAGAGGTGGAAGGCATTGAGCTCCAAAAAAGTTGTTGCGATCCTTTTCGGCGGCGTATCCGCAGAGCACGATGTTTCGGTGGTGTCTGCCCGCTCGGTGACCGGCTCCCTGGACAGGGACCTCTTCGAGCCGGTGTTCGTAGGCATCGACAAGCAGGGCTCCTGGCACCTGGGCGGCGGCGCGTTCGATCTATTGGAGACCGGCGCATCCGACGACGTGGACACGGTCATCCTTTCCACCGACCCCGCCCGTCCGGGGTTCCTCTCCCTGAAGACCGGGAACGTCACTAAGGTGGACGTCATCTTCCCGGTGCTCCACGGTCCACGGGGGGAGGACGGCACCATGCAGGGTCTGTTCGAGATCTGCGGCATCCCCTACGTGGGCTGCGACACCATGGCTTCTGCCATCGCAATGGACAAGGACATGACCAAGAGGGTGCTCGCCCAGGGGGGCCTGCCCGTGGTCAAGGGCGTGTGCGTGAGCGCGTGGGTGTGGAAGACCGAGCAGGAGGAGGTCCTCGACGAGATCGCCGAGACCCTCGAGTTCCCGGTCTTCATCAAGCCCAACACCATGGGCTCCAGCATCGGGATCTCGAAGGCCGATTCCGTGGACGAGATGATCAGGGGCATCGACCTCGCGTTGCAGTTTTCCCCCAAGGTGGTCATCGAGCAGGCGGTCCCGAACGCCCGGGAGATCGAGGTGTCCGTGCTGGGCAACAACGAGCCCAGGGCGTCGACCCCCGGGGAGATCATCCCCTGCAACGAGTTCTATGACTTCGAGGCCAAGTACGTGAGCACGGCTACCGAGCTCATCATCCCGGCCAAGCTGCCCAGGCAGTTCCTGGACGACATCCAGTTCACCGCGGTGGAAGCCTTCGTGGCCATAGGCGGCAGCGGCATGGCCAGGGTGGACTTCCTGGTGGGGTCAGATGGGCATTTCGTAAACGAGATCAACACGATCCCTGGCTTCACGAGCGTCTCCATGTACCCGAAGCTCTGGGAGGCGAGCGGTCTCCCCTACGGCACGCTCATCACCACGCTCATCGAGCTGGCGTTCAAGCGCCACGAGGAGCTCGAAGCGCTGACAAAGACCATCACGCTGGAGAAGCGCCTGGGGGTCTGAACCCCTATCTGAAGGCGCCCGCCCCCGCCTCCGGTCTACCGGAGGGGATGAGCGCGGTCGGACCCTCCTGTGCCTCGAGGACGGAGACCTCTTCCACCTCCTCGGTGGGTGTCGCTGCTGCAAGGGCGAAGCCCAGGGCAAGCCCTATGCCTCCTGCGATGAGGATCGGTGCGGTGTTGGAGCCGGAGCTGAACCCGGCGATGGCGGCGCCGACGAGAATGCCGAAGCTCAGGCCGAGGAGCGACGTGGTCAGTATCCTGCTGGGCTTGGTCAGTGCCAGGTCGTCCGCAAGCGACGCACAGGGAAGGCTCGCCAGGGCAAGGCACAGGAACAGGGACAGGAGCGCCTTCTTCATCTCTTTCACCTCCTCACACGGATAAGTATTTTAATATGTGAAAATTGGGAAGATTCAATACGGGAAAAGACCGCGGCCGGACGGTGAGGGACAACAGGGGAGCTCACCCGACGGGTGCGCTCCCGGACAGTCGGACCGATGCCTGCGGGTGTGCCTTACTTCAGGGGCATGCTGAACTGCAGACCGTACACCCTCTGCTTCTCTCCCGAATGGTCGGTATAGCTGTAGAGTACGGGCCTGATCTCGTAGAAGCCGAACGCTATGCCGCAGAGCACCCCGATGCCTGCCCCCTGGGCGATCCGCTCGTAGTGATCGCTCGGGTGGTCCATGAAGGCCATGGTTGCCGCTCCTGCCAGGGCCCCGATGCCCGCCCCCACCACTGCGTCGTAGAGCACGACGTCCAGTGAGGACCCGTCGGCCCGAGAGCTTACGGGGAAGACTGAAACCGCAAGGACGAATGCCAGGATCGTGATGAGCTTCTTCATACCCCTCCCTTTAACCTCTTTTTCAACCGGTTGGCAAGATCTTCCGGATGGAGCTCGAAACATCTGAAGCAGGTGTCCGACGGCCCGGACGGCGGGAAGCCGCGGATGCCCATAGGGATGAGCTCGATGCTTACCGCATTCGTGGCGGCCGTGAATGCGATCCCGGCGGCAAGACCGGAAAGGCTCAGATGATCTTCGGCAACGAAGACCGGCCCTTTCGCGGCCGCTTCCCTGATCTCGGAGGCGTCCAGGGCTAGGGGGCAGGAAACACCCACCACCTCAACGTCGATGCCCTCGGCCTGAAGCGTTTCCCATGCCTTGACCGCCGAGGCGCTCATGGCCCCCAGGGCGAACAGGGTGGCCTGGCTCCCGGGCCTCAGGTGATGGGCCTTTCCGTAGGTGAACTGTTTGTCGGCGAAGAACTCCCGCCCGCTCGTATCGGTGAGCACCGGGGTCTTGGAGCGGCCCACCCCGATCATGACGTTGCCCGGCGTGCTCAGCGCCCACCTGGCCGCGAGGTCCGTCTCGTTGGGATCGATGGGGATGACCACCGAGAAGCCGTCGAGGTTCCGGAGCAGGCCCAGGTAGTCGATGCACTGGTGGGTCTTGCCGTCTTCGCCCACGTCGATCCCCAGGTGGGTGCAGAAGAGCTTCAGGTGCGCCTCGTTGATGGCATTGAGCCGCTGCTGGTTGTAGGTCTCGTCGATGGCGAACATGCCGAAGTCGGCGAACACGCTCACCACCCCCTGGGTGGAGGCGGCGCCGGCCATGGCAGCGGTGTGGTGCTCGGAGATCCCGGCCTGGAAGAACCTCTCGGGAAAGGCCTTCATGAAGGCGTCGGTCTTCACTGAGCCGGCCAGGTCGCAGTCGAACACGGCAAAGGGCACGCCCGCGTTCGCCTGGGCCACGTCAAGGAGCGCGAACCCCAAAGCGGAGCGGTTGTCCGTGAGCACATCCTTGGGGTAGAGCCTGGGCGTGCCTGCGGTGAGCCCGGGGAAGGGCCAGCGATTCCTGGGGGTGTGTCCGCACACGGGCTCCTTGCGCAGGGCGGTGAGCTCCTCGAGAGGCCACTCGAGGTCGAGCTCCGGGAGCGCCTTCTCCATCTCGCCCTTGTTCAGGGGCCTGCCGTGGTAGTCGGCCTTGTTCTCCATGAAGCTCACGCCCTTGCCCATGACTGTGTTGGCGATGATGGCGTACGGCGCCTGCGTGTCTTCCCGGGCCTGCCTGACGGCCTTGTAGAGCGCCTCGAAGTCGTGCCCGTCCACGTCGAGGACCACGAATCCCGCGGCCTCGTACTCCCTGCGGAGGTCCTGGGGCATGACCTCGTCCCTGCTGCCCGAGATCTGCAGCCTGTTGTTGTCGATGATCACCGTGATGTTGGTCAGTGCGTACTTGTGGATGAAGCGCCTGGCCTCGGAGATCTGCCCCTTCTGCTGCTCGCCGTCCCCCATGACCACGTAGATCATCGAAGGGGCGTTCTTCACCCTGGCCGCCACGGCGTAACCGCAGGCCACGGACAGCCCCTGGCCGAGGTTGCCGGTTCCCCACGGGACGCCCGGCACGGTGGGCTCCACGTGCCCCTCGAAGATGCTGCCCACGCGTCTGAAGCCCTTGACCACGTCGACGGGCGGGAAGGCCCCCCTGCGCGCCAAGGCCGAATAGACGCCCGGAGAGGTGTGGCCGTGGGAGACCACCACCTTGTCCACGCTTAAGTCGAGGACGGTGTACAGGAGCGTGTAGATGTCGATGGAGGACATGGAGCCGCCCGGGTGGCCCGATTGGGCCAGAAAGGTCATGGCGACGATGTCTCCCCTGGATTTCCGGGCCTTGAGCTCGAGTTCCTGCCGAAGCTCTGGGGTGAATTCGCGTATCACGTAGGTCTCCTTTTCATGAATGCTTTTTTAGGGGCACGAGGCCGTAAGGACTCGATGATGATCTCGGAAGGGTCCAGAGCGGGCAGGCCGGTGAAGTGGCCCAGCTGCATCTTGCAGGCGCCGCAGTCGCTCACCAGGGCATCCGGCTCGACCGCCCTGATGGCGTTTGCGGCGATCTCCCCGAGGGCTGCCGCGGTCCCTTCGTTCTTCTTCTTGAAGCCATAGCTCCCGGACAGGCCGCAGCAGTCCTCGTCGAGGATGTGGAACTTCAGGTCCGGGATCTTCTCGAAGAGCCGTGCCGCAGGGTAGCCGATGCCCAAGGCCCTGAGGTGGCAGGGGATGTGGTAGGCGACGTGCCGGTCCACCGGGCCGAACTCCACCGTAAGCGTCCCGTCCTCGACGCCCGAGGCGATGAACTCGTGCACGTTGTAGGTGTTCTCGGCAATCTTCCTGCCCTCCGGTATCCGGAGGGTCTCCGGGTAGTCATGCGTGAGCGTGAGCCCGCAGGAGGTGCAGGCATAGAGGATCTTGTAGCCCTTGTTGATCCAGGACACCAGCTCCCGGGCGTTCACCTGGGCGAACTTCCGGGCGATGTCCACGTCGCCGTTGCCCAGGGCCGGCAGCCCGCAGCAGGTCTGGCGGGGCATGACCACCCTGCACCCGAGATAGGTCAGGAGGTCCCTGATCTTCCTGCCCACGTCCGGGCGGTTGTAGTTGAGGTAGCACCCGTGGAAGAAGACCACCTTGCGGGGGGAGCGGAATCTACCCTTGCGCCTGCGCCCCCGGTTCAGGGTGAGGAAGCGGTACTCGGGCAGCGGCAGGTAGGAGGACAGGCCCATCAGGCCCAGCGTTCCCCGCATGAGGGAGGTGGAGGACAGGGCATTGGTGAGGTACGCTGCGGATGAGCCGAGCTTGCCCAGGTAGTGGGTGTTGGCGAAGAGGTGGGCGGTGAAAGGGCTCATGTGCTCGGAGGAGTACTTGAGCTGCGCCTTGAGGATGATCTCCGAGACGTTCACCCCGTAGGGGCACGCGATCTCGCACCGCTTGCACTGGGAGCAGAGCTTCACCCAGGCGTCCACCGAGCGCTCGCCGTCCAGGCGGAACCGCTGGGCGTCCGGGCCTGCCTGCTTGGGGCCCGGGAACTCGGGGTTCACCTTGAACACCGGGCAGTTCTCCACGCACAGGGTGCAGCGGACGCAGTGCTCGAACTTCATGCGAGCCCCCTGGCGCACGCCTGCGCTGCAGCGACCCCGGTGGCGATGGCGAGCCCGTGGCCGCACTGGTTCTTCATGACCTCGCTCCTGGCAAGGATGCTCCCGCACACGAAGAGGTTCTGAACGTCCGCTCCCAACGGCCTGAAGCAGTCGTCGACCTCGATGCCCGCTTTCTCGATGGCGTGGCCGGGGGTGAAGAAATCGGTATGGAACCAGTCCCTGCGCTCGGCCGGGTGAAAGACCGGCAGGCCGAACACCGTCTCCTTCACGGAGTCCCGCCCGGCGTAGAGACCGCCCGAGACGAACGAGCCCGTGGCGAGGATGAAGGCCCTGCCCTGGACGCGCGCAGCCCTGGCCGTGGTGGCCAGTGTCAGGGCCTCGATCTGGCCTCCCTGGCTTTCTACGCTCGAGACGCCCTTGCCCCAGTAGAGGTGTCCTCCCCTGGCCTGCAGCGCCGCCTTCAGGGTCCTGAAGAGCCTCAGGCCCGGTATCGAAGGCGGCAGGGTGGGGAGCTCGAGGACCTGCCTTCCCGTGGCCTCGGAGATCCTCTTCATGACCCTGACCGGATTGCTCAATCCCAGCACCGCCGGGAGCGCGAGCCTGTCGTAGGGGTTCTCGATCCCCTGGAGCCAGGAGATGAACCTGCTGAGGAACCCTTCGTCCTCGAACTTCGCGGCGATCCCCATGGTCGTGGAGACGCCCGCGTCGAAGACCGAAAAGGAGGAGTTCCTCATCCGGCTGGTAATGTAGCTCGGGTAGAAGTCCCTGATGCCCTTGAAGGACACCACGTGGAGGTATTCGCCCTCGTCGAAGTGGGCCCCTGCCATGGTCATGGGCACGAGGCAGGTATGCTTGGCCGTGCCGATGGGGGTGATGATCCTCCTGTTCTCCTCCACGGTGCCCGTATAGGGAAGGCCTCCCTTTTCCATGATCTTCAGGAAGGAGCCCAGGGCTTCCCGGATGGTCTCCTCCCCTGCGCGGCGGTAGGGGTGATCGGCCGGGAGCCCGGCAATCCCCTTCAAAGGGCCGCCGCTTCCGGTCATGACGTCGATGCACCCGGTGGAGAGGCAGCATACCGGGTCCCCCTTCGAGACCAGTGCCACCTTGAACCCCTTGTCGGAGAGGGTCAGGGCGGCCATGATCCCCGAGACCCCGCCTCCCACCACCACGGCATCGTACTCGTACCTGCTCATGGCCTCTGCCCCATGTTCAGGATCCCCAGGTAGATGCTTTCCACGAGCTGCTCTTCCCTGAGCTGGTCGCCCCACAGGGCCGGGCGTATGCCCCTGAACCTCCGCTGGAGGAAGGTTTTCAGCGTCTCGATGGACTCTGCCGGGCTCATCCTTCCGGCCTCCTGCATGATGCCCAGGGCCCGGTAGGTGCAGAACCCTCCCTGGCAGGGGCCCATGCCCAGGCGGGTCCGATGCTGGATGTCGCCTATGTACCCGGTGCCCAGGCTGTTGATGGTGTTTTCCACGGCCTCCCGGTCCACGAGCTCGCACTCGCACACCACCGAGTCGATGGATTTGAGGCGTTTCGACAGCGGGTACCCGGTGAGCTCGTCCTGGCCGTCCAGGGGGAGGTCGGCCGTCCTGCAGCGCGCCTTGATCCCGAAGACGCCCATCACGGCGTCGACGGTCTTCTCCGCCATGAGGCGGTAGGTGGAGAGCTTGCCGCCCATGATGCTGATCATGCCGTTTTTGTGGTCAATGATCCTGAACCCCCGGGAAATGCTCCTCGAATCCGAGGACTCGGCCTTGAGCAGGGGCCTCACCCCGGTGTAGGCGCGGATGAGCCGGGTGCTGCCGAAGCGGGGGATCATCTGCTCGGCCTGGGTAGCCACCAGATCCACCTCGGCGGCGTCCACCTCGACGGCGTCCGGGTCGTCCACCCTGATGGACGTGGTGCCCGCCAGGCAGACCGCCTCGTTGGGCACGATGATGTCACCGTCGGACGGGGTCCTGAGCCGGTTGATCACCATGTTGGTGAGTCGGTGGTTGGTGATGATAAGGCTCCCCTTCGACAGGGTCATGGGGACCTCGCTGCCGCCCATGCGGGCGATGACGTCGCCCCAGGCGCCGCTGGCGTTGATGATCATCTTCGCCCTGATCTCCTTGACCTGGGAGGTGGAGCGGTCTTCGACCTTCACGCCCACGCACATCCCCTTTTCCCTGATGACGTCGATCACCCGGTGGTGGATGAGGATGCCGCCGCCCTTGCGGCGCGAAGTGTAGGCGTTGAGCATGCACAACCTGAAGGGGTCGATGGAGCAGTCAGGGACCGAGATCGCCTCCTCGATGGCGGGATTGAGCTCGGGCACGAGATCGAGGGCACGCGATGGGGAGAGGACCTCGGTGGCGATGCCCACCTCCTCGCAGTTCTTCAGGAAGGCGTCGCGGTATTTCTTGGAGTCGCCGGGCAGCCTGACGAAGAGCCCGCCCGTCCTCTCGACGCACTTCTGGGCGATCTTCCTGAGGATGGCGTTTTCGCTGATGCACTCGGAGGCGGCCACCGGGTCGTTCACCACGTACCGGCCGCCGCTGTGGAGCAAGCCGTGGCAGGCGCCCGTGGCACCGTTTGCGAAGTCCCCCTTTTCCACCAGGCAGTGGGGCACTCCCCGCAAGGCCAGATCCCTCGCGATGCCGCATCCGGTTGCTCCGCCCCCGATAATGATAACATCCGTCTTGATCATCGATTGTCTTGTTCCACATTGCCCGGGATGAAAACGAGACCACCATATACAAGCTCTGCCCCGGGGTCAAGTGATTGTGTCCCAAGGGATTCCCGGTCTTGCGGATACGTTGGAGCTCCCCATGGACCACTGTGCGCTCGGGGTCGAGGTCGGTATCGGGGTCGAAAGGGAATATATCGGGATCGACCCCGATAAAGCTGAGGAAGGTGAGAAAAACAGGACCGCCCCCTGCCGGAAAAGCGGTCTTCGAGACGTGCGGAAGCTAGCCGCCGCCCTGCCGGCGCAGGGCCTCCATCCTGCGGAAGGCCATGGACCCTTCCTTGCCGAACATCTCGACCTGCAGGTCCCTGACGGCCTGCTCCCGGTCCTCGTCCGACAGCGCGGGGTTGCCGGTGATCGCTTTTTCCCGCCCGTAGTACTCGGCGAGCTTATCCTTGTCGAGCACCTTTTCCGCATCAAGCTCTTCGAACCTCTTCACCACCTCTTCCGAGAAGAATTCCTTTCTCGTGGCGTGGATGAAGTCGGCCTTGGCCTCCGGTGTCATCTCCCTCATGTCCTTGTCGTAGATGACGAGCTTCTCGCGGTACTTGTTGTAGGGGTCACTCATGATGGAGGCCTTGTCGAGCTCGTCGGCCTCGCTGCCCCACATCTCGGCGTTGAGATCGGCTATCATGCTCATCTTCACGTCGCCGTAGAGGGTGCTGTTGTTCACGATGGCAGCCCTGCGGATGGAGTATTCCTGGGATTTGATCTCTGCCCTGAAGAGCGCATCGGCCATGTCCGCGCCGAAAAAGGTCCTCCGGAAGTCCTGCTCCTTCCTGAGCAGGGCCAGGGCCTCGGTGGAGTTCCGGGGGTTGCCGTAGGACGTCATCCGCTCATCGAGCCCCATCTCGTATTCGGTGAACAGCTTGTACAGCTCGCAGAGCTCTTCGGCATGCTTTACCGGGGGCTTCCGGGAGCTTAAGTAGCCGCACACATCCCTGTAGTGCGAGTTGAGGTCAGTGCTGCTCCTGAAGCGCCACTGCAGGGACCTGAAGAAGTTCACGGTGTAGTCGTTGACCACACCCTTGCTGAAGTACCGGTTGATCTCGGAGTCGCTGAATTCGCTCTTGCCCACCACCTTCAGGAGCTTGCGGAGGTTTATGTCCTTGTTTTTATCAATGATGTATGCAGCCGTGATGGGCACTTCCTTCGGTGCGCGCCAGAAATACAGTGCCAGCCCCGCAGCCATGACGGCAGCGATGCAGCATCCGGCTATCGTTTTCCTGTATTTCAGCACCTTCACGTGTCGCATCCCTCTGGCGTGCGGGTGAAGAGAGATCGTCGCACGCTCCCACTCCCTCAAGACGAAGCTCTTTATTCATAGCTGGTGTTGCCCGAATCTGCAACAACATCGCTGGTTGGCTGGGAAGGCGGCCCTGCAGGGACGCACCCGGGCTGCACAGTGGCGAAGCCCCGGTCTCCCGATGACCACGGGCCTTCCTGATCCGACAGACACATCACTGATGCGGGACCCCGGCATGGAGCCGTATACCGTTTGCAGCCATACGTGCCGGGTCAATAAGGGCCGGCGGCTGAGAGACAGGACGTGCCGCCCCCCTTGCATCAGCCCCTCGAGACGGTGTCCCCTAGGGGCAGACAGGGGCTGACCCCGGCTCCAGGCTCGCGAGATACTCGGCTATGACAGGGATGTTTTCCTTTGACACGTCCGCGCCCTTGTCGACCATCCTCGTGACCGTGGCCTGCCATGCTTTCCGGTCCTTCTTCCCGATGTTGTCGCAGACCTTCCTGGCATCATGACACGCCGTGCACGCCGACATGACGATCTCTGAAGGACTGCCCGACTGCTGCGCCTGCGGCCTGGCGCAGGAGGCAACCCCGGCTGCCAGGACGATCAACCCTCCAACCGTGACCGGTACCAGCCACGACAGTTTCACCATACGCTCCTCCTGTAATCTAAGATGGATATGCTTTTAGTAAATAAGGTCCGTGTGGGAAAATACAATGCGCAGCGGAGCTGCCCGGGTTTCCTGACGTCAGGTGATCATGCGGAAGGGAAAAAGGGCCGGTTCGCCATGTCATCCTGCTGCAGGTGGTTACCGGCCCGCCTGACCTCCTTTTCGTGCTCCATCCTTGCCTTCAAGCATATAATAATACATTCATATTGACAATGTCATGAACGGACAATTATACTTGCAAAAATGGCCAGGCACCCTGGAGGGCCCGGATGGAAAAGGCTGTCTGCATCAGATCGAGTCCCGTTCTTCCCGTGTACCGCTTGCTGAACACCACCCTCGCCCTCATCCGCATCGCCGGCAAGTTTGGAATAGGGGCTGACGCCCTGCTCGCAGGGAGCGGCATCAGGCCCGCGGATCTGGAAGACCCGGACAAGCTCATCCTTACCGTGCAGGAGCTGGCCCTCATACGAAGGTTCATCGACCTCGTCGATATCCCCTGGATCGGGCTCGAGGTGGGGAAGGAGTACCATTTCAACTTCAGCGGCAAGCTCGGGGCCGCCATCATGTTGTGCGATGACTGGATGGAAGGACTGCAGATGCTGCACACCTACAGTGCCTTGAACGGCACGTACTTCCAGACGGAGGTCAGGATGCAGGGAGGAGAGGGGCGCGCGCGGATCAGGGAGATCGTCGACCTGGGAGGCAGAAGGTTCCACAGCGAAGCGGAGCTTGGCTCCATGCACACCATGGTCATGCACACCATGGTCAGCCTCGGCTACAGGACCGAGACGGTGTTCAAGGAGGTCCATTTCGCGTTCCCGGAGCCCGACTACGCCCACCGGTATGGAGAGTACTTCTCCTGCCCGGTGAAATTCGGCCAGCCCGAGGCTGCCATCGTCTTCGATGCCAGATACATGCACCACCCCCTGCCGTTCGCAAACCCCCAGGCCAAGGCGGCCCTCGTCAAGGAGTGCGAGGCGCTCACCCGGAGGCTCAGGGAGCACGGAACCCTCACCTCCCGGGTCCGCCACGAACTCCTTTTGGGATATGACACGCTCCCCGGACTGGGCGAGCTCGCCCGGCGCGTCAACCTCTCGCCGCGCACGGTCAGGCGGAGGCTCAGGGACGAAGGCACATCCTTCATGGACATCCTCACGGGCGTCCGCAGGGAAAAGGCCTCCGACCTTCTGAAAGAGACCGGCCTCCCCCTGGAGGATATTTCCGAGCGCCTGGGTTACGGCGACATGTCGAGCTTCTACCGCGCCTTCAGGTCCTGGGAAGGATGCACCCCGGGCGCCTTCCGGGAGCGGCACAAGGACCTCTCGCCTGAGGTGTGAAAACCCCTTGCCGGCGGGAAGCCCCCCTGGTTCGGCCAACGAAATCTGTACAAACAAGCCCTGAAAATGGTAAAAGATTCTGTGCTTCACTCGAGGATCTCGAGGTCCCGGCGGGCCTCACGTCCCGTTATTCCGCACACCTGTTTGGGGAGGTTGTATGAAGATAAACCAGAAAGAGCTGGTACGCAGGCTGTTAGGGTTCCTGAACTTCAGGAACATGATCAAAATGACCATGTGGAACCTCGCTTCCCGCCGCAACCGTACGTTCTTCATCTTCGAGGGCAGGGAGTACACCTACGGCGAGGTGTACCGCCAGTCCGAGCGGTACGCGGACTTCTTCCTGGCCGAGCGCAGGAAGCTCGTGGCAAGCGGCAGGCTGAAATCCGACGAGCGCTTCTCCCTGGGGATCTACACGGACAACGTGCCCGAGTTCCTGTTCGCCTCCTTCGGGGCGGGCCTGAGCAACTCGGTCCTCTTTGCCGTCAACACCGGCTTCAGGGGTGAGACCCTCGCGAAGGTGATCGACCAGGCGAAGATATCGCTCCTGCTCGTCAACGAGAGCACCGTGGCCGAGGTGGACCGGATCGTCTCCGACATCAGCGTGCTCGGGCGGGACGACATCCTGTTCATCGGGCCGAAGGAGGGCTCGGGCGGATACCGGACGGTGGAGGAGGCCATCTCGGCCTCGGAAGGCCTGGCCTCGAAGGACTATCTCGTGCCGGTGGACAACTTCAGCCCGGTCATCGTCATCTACACCTCGGGCATGACGGGCATGCCCAAGGGGGTGCCCTGCACCCACATCAAGCTCGTGGGCGCAGGCTTCAAGGTGCGCTTCGACACCGGGCTGAAAAGCACCGACCGGGGCTACATCTCCATGCCGCTCTTCCACTCGAACGCCTGGTACATCGGCATCCTGCCGCAGCTCGTGGCGGGCGGGAGCTTTGTACTCAAGCGCAAGTTCAGCGCCCGGGCCTTCGAGGAGGATATGCTCGAGCACGGCGTGACCTTCCTCAATTACGTGGGCCAGCCCCTGCACTACATCATCGAGGCCCTGGAAAAGAAGTACGGCAGCCCGGAGGCGGTGGAAAAGGCCCTGGCGAACCACCCGAAAAACAGGTTCCGCATCGCCTACGGCAACGGCGCTACGGCCCTTGACCGAAAGAAGCTCATGAAGTGCCTGAACATGGAGCACATCTACGAGATTTACGGGTCCACCGAGGCGGTCATCACCACCGCGAACAAGCCGGGCGACCCCATCGAGTCCGTGGGCAAGGTGCCCGCGAGCGTGAAGATCCTCGACGCCCAGGGCCGGGAGTGCCAGCCCGGGATCGTGGACGAAAACGGACAGCTGAAGAACTACGATCAGGCCGTGGGCGAGATCTGCGCCCTGGTGGGCTCGGACAACCTGCGGTTCGAGGGCTACTACGGAAACGCGGACGCCACGAGCCAGAAGTTCCGGGACGGGGTCTACCACTCCGGCGACCTGGGCCACATACGGCTGATCAAAGGGAAGCGCTACCTGTACTTCAACGGCCGCACCGACGACTGGATCCGCAAGGACGGCGAGAACTTCTCCGCAGAGGACGTGGTGAGGTACGCCTCGGAGATCCCCTGCGTGGACTGCGCCATCGCCTACGGTGCCCCGTGCGAGGTCTCGGACGAGAAGGTCATGGTCACGGTGCAGCTGCTCCCGGGGCAAACCTTCAACCCCGACGAGGTCCACGCCTGGCTCATGCGGCAGCAGAAGGAGGGCGGGATGGACCCCAAGTGGATGCCGGACTACATCCGGGTCATCGAGAGCTTCCCGGTCACCGAGACGCAGAAGATCATCGTCCGTCCCTTCAAGCGGGAGCACTTCAACCTCGAGGCCTCCCCGGACATGGAGATCTGGTACCGAACGAAGGGGGACACCACCTATCGTCGCCTGACCCCCGAGGGCTACCAGGAAATCAAGCAGGGCTTCATCAAAACCGGGCGGGAGTCCCTGCTCAGCCAGGGCTGAGGGTCCCGTCCCCTGCCAGGGGGCTCTTGTTCCGGTTGCCTTGCCCGAACAAAGTGTGCTAATGAGCCAGAAGAAGCAAGGAGGGAAGTTATGCTCGGCGGAATCGGAATGACAGAACTGATCGTCATCCTGGTAATCGTGCTCGTGATTTTCGGAGCGGGCAAGTTACCGGAGGTGGGAAGCGCATTGGGAAAAGGCATCAAGAACTTCAAGTCGTCCGTAAGCGAGACACCGGAAGACAAGTCTGCCAAGTCTGCGAAGGCCGACATCGAAGACAAGACTCACAAAGAGGCCTGAGAACCACACAAGGCGGCGTCACGCCGCCTTTCCCCTTCGTTTCTCCCATATCACCCCCCCTGATCCGGTGATGTACTCATCACCGCCGGAATAATCTCGACCATGGCACCCCACCCGCATGTTTAAGGTCGTTCTTCCTTCCGGCAGCGTTTTTGCTCCTCATGGCGCCCGCAGGGTGCTGATCTGTTCGAGCAGAAAAAAACCCTGCAGGATCCATCGGGACCCTGCAGGGTTTTCGTTTCCGCGTTCTCGTCTTTCCCGCCCCTGGCTTACCCTCAGCTCAGGGTCTCGACGATGCCGAGGCTGCCGTCGGGCCTCTTGTAGATGAGGTTGATCTGCTTGGTGTCCGAGTTCTGGAAGAGGATGAACTCGGCATCCGTCGTGCCCATCTGGAGGATCGCGTCGTCGGCGCTCATGGGCTGGATGAAGTAGTCCCGCTCATAGACCACCTTGGGCTTCTTCCGGGCCCTGGCCGCCTTCGGGGCCGGCGCCTCAGGCGCTCCCTCGAACGGGGCTTTCCCTCCCTTCTTTTCCTGGAGCTTTTCCTTGTGCTTCTTCACCTGGCGCTCGAGCTTGTCCATCACCATGTCGATGGCGGAGTACAGGTCTTCCGTGATCTCCACCGCATTGATGATCACTCCATCGGCGCTCAGGGTGACGTCCGCGGTGTGGCGCCTCTTTTCCACGCTGAGCACGACATGGACCTCGGACGGTTTGTCGACATACTTGTCCAGCTTTGAGAACCTCTTGGTGGCGTAATCCTTGAGAGCATCCGTGGAGTCGATATTCTTGAAGGTGATGTCTAACTGCATAGTGGCCCCTCCTTTAGTTTACCTATTTAATTTAATAGTGCTTCTTCCTTCGATTTGAAGGGACGATTCCCAGCAGCTCGCGGTATTTCGCCACGGTGCGCCGTGCGATCTTCACACCCTTGGCCTTGAGCTTCTGGGCAATGGCCTGGTCGCTCAAGGGATGCTTCGCGTCTTCACCCTTGATGATGTTCTCGATCTCGTTCTTCACGCTCTGGGAGGCCACGAAGGAGCCGTCGCTCTTCGAGATGCCGCTGTTGAAAAAGAACTTGAGCTCGAAGGTGCCCTGGGGGGTGTGGACGTACTTGTTCGAGGTGACGCGGCTGATGGTGGACTCGTGCATACCCACGTCGTCCGCCACGTCCCTGAGCACGAGCGGCTTCAGGTCGGCGATCCCGTTGTCGAGGAAGTCGCGCTGGAACTTCACGATGCTCTCCGTGACCTTGCACAGGGTGTTCTGCCTCTGCTGAATGCTCTTCAGGAGCCACTGGGCCGATTTGAGGCAGTCAGAGAGGTAGCCCTTGGTGACCTTGCCCATGCAGTCCGAGTTCATCATCTTCTGGTACTGCTTGTTCAGCGTGAGCACCGGGATGTCCTCCTCGTTGAGCACCACCACGTACTCCCCTTCCATGTTCACCACGTAGACGTCTGGCACGACGTACTGGGGCGGCTCGTCCGAATAGTCTCTCGCCGGCCTGGGCTCCATGTTCACGATGATCTCCGCGGCCTGGGAAACCTCGTCCACGGTTGCACCGAGCTCGTGGGCGATCTTGTCGTAGTTCTTGGTCTGGAGGTCTTCGAGGTGGGAGTCGATGATCTTCCACACGAGGGTGTCCTCGAGCTCCAGGCTCCTTGCCTGGATGCGCAGGCAGTCCTTGAGATCCCTGGCGGCTATCCCCGGGGGATCGAAGAGCTGCACCTTCTCGATGGCCGAGGTCACCACCTCCATCGAGGCGCCCGTTGCCTCGCAGATGGCCTCCGGGTCCATGCCCAGATACCCGTTGTGGTCGAGGTTCCCGATGATGAACACGCCCACTTCCCGCTCTTCTTCCGTGAAATCGTTCATCCTGAGCTGCCAGAAGAGGTGGTCGTAGAGTCCGTCGGGCTTGGTGGCCGAAGACTCGAAAGACGGACGATCCTCGTCCTCGTAATAGGGGATGTTGTCCTGTCCGTAGGTTTCGAGGTACGCATCCCACTTCCACTTCAGCATCTCTTCGCGTTCCTTCTGGAGACGCTGGGTCTCGGCGTCGCGGAACGCGGTGGTCTCTGCATCGAGCAGAGGGTTGGACTGGAGCTCCTCGGTGATGTACTCCTGGAGCTCAACCCGGGAGAGCTGAAGCAGCTTTATCGCCTGCTGTAGCTGCGGCGTCATGATGAGTTGCTGTGAAAGCTTCAAATGCTGCTTGAGCTCAAGTGCCATGAAACGCTCCTCTTTACGATAGTGAAAAGTCTTTGCCTACGTAGATCTGTTTGACCTGATCGTTCTGCACAACCTTTTCGGGTGTCCCTTCTTCAATCACAAGTCCCTGGTGGATAATATACGCCCTGTCGCAGATTTTCAGGGTTTCTTTCACATTATGATCAGTAATAATGACACCAATTCCGTTGTTTTTCAAGCTCACGATCATGTCCTGGATGTCCTTGACCGTGATGGGATCGATGCCGGCGAACGGCTCGTCCAGGAGCAGGTACATGGGGTCGAGCGCCATGGCCCGGGCGATCTCCACCCTGCGCCGCTCGCCGCCGGACAGGGAAACGGCCTTGTGCTTCCTCACCCCCTCGAGCCCGAAGCCTGCGATGATCTCGTCGCGCTTCTGCCTTAAATCAGGGCCTTTCAGCCCCTTGGCCTCCAGGGGCACCGAGATGTTGGCCTCCACGGACAGCCCCCGGAACACCGAGGGCTCCTGGGGGAGATACCCGATGCCCTTCCTGGCCCTGCCCGAGAGGTCCAGACCGGTGATGTCGTCGTCGCCCAGGAGGACCCTGCCCTTGTCCGGGTGGATGAGGCCCACGATCATGTAGAAGGTCGTGGTCTTGCCCGCGCCGTTGGGGCCCAGCAGACCGATGATCTCGCCCCGGGTGCACTGGAGGTCCAAGCCCTTGATGATGCGGCTCTTCCCGAAGCTCTTTTCGAGGCGCTCTGCTGCGAGCTTCACTACTTCCATTGGAACACCCCGGTCTCTTCGGACCCGCCCTTCACCCTGATCTTCACCCTGCTGTCCTTCCCGCCCTCCACGGTCTGGCGGTTCGAGAGCATGTCGATGACGATCTTCTCGCCCGCCACCCGCTCGGGTCCCCTGGTGATGACCGCATTGCCCGTGAGCTCCAGGTGCCTCTTCGAGATGGTGTACACGGCCCGGTCGCTCGTGGAGTCCTTGTCCTCCCAGCGGATGAAGACGTTCTTCTCGGCGATGAGCCTGTCGACCTTGTTGGTGGCCTTATCGATGAAGAGGGTGAGCGTTGATCCCCTGATGACCACATCTCCCTGCGTAGCCTTCACATTGCCCCTGAAGACTGCCTCTCCCTTCTCCTTGTTGACCTCCAGCCTGTCGGCCTCCACATCTATCATTTCGGATGCGGGCTTCTTGCTCTTGAGCCCCGTGGCCTTCGGCTTCGCGTCCGCCGCGGCCGCGGCAAGGGCCCAGCACAGGCAGAGCAGGCTAATCAGCAATGATATTCTGCGCAACTCTCGCATGAACGTTCCCTGACAGATGGATCCTGTCGAAGTCGTCGAAAAATTCCGCCCGGTCGGCCCGGATCGTCCCGTCGGCGCCCTCAACCAGCACCGGCTTGCTCGTGACGGCGTGCTCTTCCTTCCTGTCCCAGACGAGGTCCGTGACCCTGGCCTTCCAGCCGTCGGCGGTGTCAACGGTCATGGGCCCCGTCACCTCGATGACGTTTTTGTCCGTGTCGTAGCGGGCTCGCCTGCCCTCGATCTTCGTCCCGTCGGAGCGGTCCACGAGGAACTCGTCCATGAGGAACTCGCTCTCCGAGAGCTGGGTGACCGTGCGTGCGCGGATGACGAGGGACTTGCCGGAATCGGTCTTTCTCTCGTACATCACGACGTTTTTGGCCTCCTTGAGGACCCGGGGCCCCGTGGTCGCCTGCCTTCCGGCCTCGGAGGGCTCCTTCTGCACGTAGTACGCACCGGCGAAGATGGCCAGGACGATGATGAGCACGATCAGGAGCCTAGTCCACATACCTCTGCATCACCGCATCGAGGAGCCCCAGGCGCTTCAGCAGGATCTCCACGGCTTCCCGGACCGCGCCCCGGCCGCCCGGCAGGGAGGTGACCACGTCCGCCCGGTCCTTCACCATGGCCACCGCGTCGCTGGGGGCAAAGCTCAGGGCGCACAGCGCCATTGCCGGAAGATCCACCACGTCGTCGCCCATGTACGCAATCTCGTCGGGCTCCACCCCCACCTTGCCCGCGAAGTCGAGCAGGGCGGCCTTCTTGTCCTTGGCCCCCTGGATGAGGTGCTCGATCTGGAGGTCTTTCGCCCGGTGCTCGAGGGCGGGGGAGAACCTGCCGGTGATGATGGCGACCCCGATTCCTGCCCGCATGAGGAGCTTGATCCCGTGGCCGTCCTTTACGTTGAAGGCCTTGATCTCCCGGCCGTCGTCCGTGTAGACGATGCGGGAGTCGGTGAGCACGCCGTCCGAGTCGAGCACCAGGTACCTGATCTTCATGACAGGGCCCTCTGGATCTTCATGAGCCCTGCCAGGACCCCTTCGAGGTCTCTCAGATCGAGGGAGTTCGGACCGTCGGACAGGGCATGCGCCGGATCGTCGTGAACCTCCATGAAGAGGGCGTCCACGCCGAAGGCCACCCCTGCCCGGGCCAGAGCGGGGATGAACTCGCTCATGCCGCCGGAGGAGTCGCCCTTTCCCCCGGGCAGCTGCAGGCTGTGGGTCACGTCGAGGACCACGGGCCTGCCCATCGACCGCATGATGCCGATGCTCCGCAGGTCGCACACGAGGTTGTTGTACCCGAAGGAAGCCCCCCTCTCCGTGAGCAGGATCCCCTCGTTGCCCGTGCTCGCGACCTTCTTCACCGCGTGTTCCATGTCCCAGGGCGCCATGTACTGGCCCTTCTTGACGTTCACCGGCACTCCGGTCCTGCCTGCGGCGACGAGGATGTCGGTCTGGCGGCAGAGAAAGGCCGGGATCTGGAGGAGGTCCACTGCGCGCGCCGCCGGGGCGGCCTGGGAAGGCTCGTGGATGTCCGTGGTGACGGGGACGCCCAAATCGGCCCTGATGCCGGCGAGGATGTCGAGGCCTTCCTCGATGCCCGGTCCGCGGTAGGAGCTGATGGACGACCGGTTGGCCTTGTCGAAGGATGCCTTGAAGATGAAGGGCATCCCCACCCGTGCGGTGATCTCGAGGATGGACTTCGCCATGAACCGGGTGTGCTCCCGCGACTCGATGACGCACGGGCCCGCGATGAGCACCAGGGAGCCGGTGCCGATGGAGAGTGGACCTACGTTCACCGGCTGCATCTGGTCCCTTCCGGCGGCCCCGAAGGAGCCGGCTGGCCGTCGAACCCCGCCCGTGCCTCGCCGGCAGGTGCGGAGGATGAAACCCTGCAACTGGTGCCAATCGCGAATATTTCCATGCAAGAGATGTACCCCATGGCACCGAGGGGTGTCAAGGATGCAGTGCGCCCGGCGAAAACATCGCATTGAACTGGAAGGGTTTTTCGTTTTATATGAAGGGCTCACCAAAGAGGCAGGAGAGGAAGTCATGAGCAGAAGCAGCGCGGCCCAGATATGGGAATCTCTGGAAAGGATCCGGGAGTCGTCCCCGGTGGTCCACAACATCACCAACTACGTGGTCATGAACACCACGGCCAACGCCCTGCTTTCCCTGGGGGCTTCCCCGGTCATGGCCCACGCCCCCGAGGAGGCCTCGGACATGGCGGGCATCGCAGGAGCCCTGGTGATCAACATCGGCACGCTCAGCAGCGGGTGGGTGAAGGCGATGTTCCTGGCCGGCGAAAAGGCAACCGCCCGGGGCATCCCCATCGTGCTCGACCCGGTGGGGGCAGGCGCCACCCCGTACCGGACCGCAACGGCCCGGGAGCTCGTGCTCACCCTCAGGCCCGCCATCATCAGGGGGAACGCCTCCGAGGTCATGGCCCTGCACGAAGACAGGGGCGCGACCAGGGGCGTGGACAGCACGGACTCTTCCCACGACGCACTTCAGGCTGCTGAGCATCTCGCGGCCGAGTTCGGGTCCGTGGTGTGCGTGAGTGGAGAAACCGACTACATCGTGGGACGGGACGGCACCGTGAAGGTAAGAAACGGCCACCCCCTGATGACCCGCGTCACCGGCATGGGGTGCACGGCAACGGCGTTGTGCGGGGCCTTCGCTGCGGTCCAGGGCGACTTCGGGAAGGCGGCTTCAGGCGCCATGGCGGTCATGGGCATCGCGGGCGAGCTGGCGGCCTCGGGCGCGGACGGTCCGGGCTCGCTCCAGCTCCGGTTCCTCGACGTGCTCTACCGGCTCTCGAAGGAGGACATCGAGGCACGCCTGAGGATGGAGGGCTGAAGGTGCAGGGCCTGTACTTCGTCACGGACCGCGGGCTCTGCGGTGGGAGGCCCCTCGAGGAGGTGGTGCTCCAGGCCGTGCAGGGCGGGGCGAGCTGTGTCCAGCTCCGGGAGAAGGACCTCTCCACGAGGGACTTCATCGAGCTGGCTTCGAGGGTCAGAGACCTCATCAAGCCCCACGGAGTGCCGCTCATCATCAACGACCGCGTCGACGTGGCGCTTGCCGTGGGCGCCGACGGCGTCCACATCGGCCAGCAGGACATGCCCTACGGGACCGCCCGGAGACTCCTGGGCCCATCGGCCGTCATCGGCCTTTCCGTGGAGACGTGGGAGGATGTCGTGAAGGCCAGGGGCCTTGACGTGGACTACCTCGGGGTGAGCCCCGTGTTCCCCACCCCCACCAAGACAGACACCAAAGGCGCCTGGGGGATCGAGGGCCTTGCCCGCATCAGGGCATACGTGAAGCACCCGCTGGTGGCCATCGGGGGCCTGAGCCGGGAGAACGCCGGGGCCGCGGTGGAGGCGGGCGCCGACGGCATCGCCGTGGTATCCGCCCTGTGCTGCGCAGCCGACCCCCGAACGGAGGCCCGGGAGCTGAGCTCGCTCATCAGGGACGCCCTCTCCCGGAGATAGGTCCTACTCGTACCGCTCCCGTTTCCATTGCCAGGGCACGTCGACGATGGTGCCGGGGACGGTGATGCCCGTCAGGGCCTCGAAGGCCTTGAGCAGGACGGCCCGCTGCTGGGCCCGGTTGAAGGGCTCGCCCAGGGGGTGGCCGAAGGGCCAGCGCAGAAAGACCGTCCTGGGCGGCTTGACCTTTTCCGTGTACTGCCTGACGATGGAGATGCCCACGGTGGGGATGCCGTACCCCTCGATCACCCGCTGGACCAGTCCCACGGACTGGTTGCAGATCGCTCAGCCCGGGGTGACCAGCACGCAGTCGACGCCGTCCTTGAGGAGCCCTTCCGCCGCCGCGGGCGCGGTGACGTTCATGAGGGTGTAGAGGTGGGGGCCCACGATGTGGCCCATGAAGCTGTACATGCTCGGCCCGACTCCGCCGATGACCCCTTCCCGGGCGAACTCCTTCAGGCGCTCCACCGGGAGCACGATGTTGATGTCCCTGTCCGCGTCCGCGTGGTCGTAGTAGTCGTGGGTGATCATCAGCTCTTCGGAAGGGGTGTCCCTGCCTATCTTCCGGTACGTGGGATCGCCGTCTGGGTCGGTCATGACGAAGGGCTCCTGGCTCCTGAGGTGGACGCCCGCAGTGGTGACGAGCCCCACGATGCTCTCGCTCAGGGGCTTCCTCACGGGCGTCCAGGGGATGCCCTCGGTCTCCCGGGGCGTGTAGGCGTCGATGAGCCCCTTGGCCAGAGACGGGAAGCGGGTGATCACCTTCGCAATGATTTTGTTCTTGAGCCTCGAGTGCCTCTTCCGCATGCGCATCCCCCCTTCTCTCCTCTCTGCACAGTATCATAACTCCAGCCACCCATGAATCCTATGCCCTGGTATTTTTATCAAAAGAGAACCAGTACAGAGGAATGACACGATGAAGCATCTATTGACCATAGTATTGGCCCTCATGCTCCTCGTCCCGGCGATCCCGGGGTATTCCGCCGGAGCGAAGCTGGAGAAGGCCACGTTCGCAGGAGGCTGCTTCTGGTGCATGGAGCCGCCCTTCGAGAAGCTGCCCGGGGTGGTGAGCGTGACCTCAGGGTACACGGGCGGGACGGTCGCCAACCCCACGTACGAGCAGGTGAGCTCAGGCAGAACCGGCCACCTGGAGGCGGTCGAGGTGGTCTACGACCCCGCGAAGATCTCTTACGGGAGGCTCCTCGACGTGTTCTGGAGGCAGATCGATCCCACGGATGCCGGCGGCCAGTTCGTGGACCGGGGAGATCAGTACCGCTCCATGATCTTCTACCACACCCCGGAGCAGCGTGCCCTGGCGGAGCGCTCGAAGCAGGCTTTGGCCGGGTCCGGGACGTTCGACCTCCCGATCGTGACCGGCATCGTGCCCGCGGGGAAGTTCTACCGGGCCGAGGAGTACCACCAGGACTACTACAGGAAGCACCCCGTCAAGTACCGGTACTACCGGGAGCGGTCGGGCCGGGACCGGTTCCTGGAAAAGGCCTGGGCCGACGACAAGCTCGTGCGCTTCACCCCCTATACGGCCGAGGGCTACCAAAAGCCCACCCGGGAGGAGCTCAAAAAGAAGCTCACGCCCCTGCAGTTCGAGGTGACCCAGGAGAACGGGACCGAGCCTGCCTTCGACAACGTCTACTGGGACAACAAGAGGCAGGGCATCTATGTGGACCTCGTCTCCGGGGAGCCGCTGTTCAGCTCGCTGGACAAGTACGACTCCGGCACCGGATGGCCGAGTTTCACGAAGCCGCTGGTGCCGGGCAACCTCGTCGAGCGGGAGGACCGGGGCCTGTTTTCCGTCAGGACGGAGATCCGGAGCAGGCACGGGGACTCGCATCTGGGCCACGTCTTCGATGACGGCCCTCCTCCCACGGGGAAGCGCTATTGCATGAACTCGGCCGCGCTGAGGTTCATCCCCAGGGAAGACCTCGCGAAGGAGGGATACGGCAAGTACCTCGGGCTCTTCGGGAAGTGAGCACGGCTTCGCCAGCAGCCGGACCCAGTACGCCGCCAGAGTGCGGGGCCGCTGTCCATCCCCGGAAGAAGGCCTCAGCGGAACACCTCGAGAGTGGTGACGTACGAGGTGACCTTTCCCTTCGTATTGTCCGAGTCGCTCATGATCCCGATCGTCGCCCGTGCCGGCGGGTCCTTTCCGAAGGCCTTCCGGTAGTCGGCGATGATGTCCACCTCCTCTTCCACCCAGGTCCCTGCCTTTCCGGCCCCCTGCTGGAGGATGATCATCCTGCTCCTGTCCGTGTAGGCGCTCACGATGACCCTCTCGTCGTATACGCGGCTCGACCACACATAGTTGAGCGAGCCCTCAGGGGGATATTCTCCGTAGAGGAGCCGGGCGGCGTTGTACTGCAGGCGTTGGGCGAAGCCCGCCCGGGCAGGGTCATAGGCGAAGGCGATGTAGATCCTGATGGGGACGTCGTCCCCGGCCTTTGATTTCAAGTCGGCCCCGGGCAGGACGTTTTCGATCTTCCAGCGCCACCTCACCTTCGGATACGCGTAGGGGTCGAATGTCCGCCTGCAGACGAGCAGGGAGGCCGAGGCGTCGCTTTCGGCCCGGAGAAAGGTTTCGCCGTCGGATCTCACCGCCGCGTACTTCGTGTGGGCCGGGATCTTGGGGAAGAACACCTCCTTCCACGCCTTCAGGTCGCGGAAGTCTTCCCGGAACAGGACATCTTCCCCCCGGGCCGGCCCGCCTGCGAGAACAATGAGGAGCACGGCCGCTGCCATGAACCTGCCCACGCTCATGCCTGCGTCTCCCGGACTCCGCTGCCCGGCTCGGGGGACCGGGTGAAAACGGCGGGCACCCTGTCCGTACGTCCGGGGGCCGGACTCATTCCACTCAGCGCACCGCCCGGACCCGTCATCCCATCCCCCCTTCCCTGCCCAGCCTCTTCCTGGCATGGGAGACCAGAAGGGAGACGGCCACGGCCGCGGCCAGGAACACCGCGAGGAGCGTCCAGGGGATGCGGCCTTCGGAGATGCCGCTCACGAGGGCATCGGCGCCCACGACGTAGAGAACGGTCCCCGGGAGCATGCAGAGCCAGGACCAGAACACGTACGTCGAAAACCTCACCCGGGTGAGCCCAAACCCGTAGTTGAGGAAGTTGAACGGGAAGACGGGCACGAGCCTCGTCAGGGCCACGATGACCGCACCGTGCCTCTCGCTCAGCTCGTCGAGGGCCGTAAAACTCGGGCTGGCCTTGAGCCACTGCGACACCGTGTCCCGGGCGAGGTACCGGGCGATGAGAAAGGCCAGGGACGCCCCCAGGGTCGAGGAGATGCTCACCAGCACGATCCCCTGCAGGGAGCCGAACACGGCGCCCGCCAGCACGGTGATGGCCGAGCCCGGAATCATGGCCACCGTGGCCGCCACGTAGACGACCACGTAGACCACCGGCGCCCAGGGGCCTAAGGATGCGATCCAGTCCCTCAGGCCGATGAGCCTGTCGCCTATCCCGAGCACCCGGGCGAGGACGAAGAGGGCGACGATGGCCCCTGCCAGCGCGAGGAGCTTCAGCCATCCGCCCCCGGCAGAAGGGGTATCCGGTGCCCTGTCCAATGCCCTCGCCCTCAGGGGGAAGTGAACCTGCGGCGGACTTCCTCCATCCGCTTTCTGTTCACCCCCAGATCGGAATAGCCCAGCTGCGAGGCCGACCGGAACTCGATGACCCTGGCATGGTCGTCGACGAGGAACTCCACGTCGTCCACGAACCTGAAAAGGGCGGAGGTGAACTCCACGTGCAGGTAGTTCTCTTTTCTGGTGACGATCTTCGCCCTCTTCATGGAACGGATCACCTCGACGAGCCTGAGCATGGCGTCCTGCGAAGAGCCCGTATACGGGATGGGGGCGATCCGGTGCTGCCCGTCGGACGCCTTCGTGGAGACGCAGTTCGGGGATTCGGGGCAGGGGGCCAGCTCCCCGTTCCTTACGCCGAGGCCCTCCGGCCTCGTCCCCGAGCACCCCGAGAAGAGGAGAGTCGCTGCCACCACCAGTGAAACATGCCTCATATCCTCGCTCCTGTCATGGAAAAATCCTCCATTGCCCTATGCAGGCGTTCCTGAACCAATATTTTAATAATAGCAGTTATTTCAGCACTGGCAACGACAAGGGGAAATCACATGCGCAGAACACGCTATCAGTACGATCTGGCCGTCATCGGCGGGGGGGCGGCCGGGTTGACCGCGGCGGCCGGCGCAGCCCGGTTCGGGGCGAAAACCATCCTCATGGAAAAGAAAGGCCGCCTGGGAGGTGACTGCCTGCACACGGGATGCGTCCCGTCGAAGGCGCTCATCCGGGCCGCCCGCGTGCTCTCCCTCGCGGGTCGGGCACAGGGGTTCGGGCTGCCCCCGCTGAAGGCCGAAGGATCCGTTGATCTCGGGGCTGTCATGGACAGCGTGCAGGAGGTCATCGACGCCATCCAGGTGCACGACTCACCCGAGCGCTTCCGCTCGCTGGGGGCCCAGGTGCTCTTCGGCTCCACCCGGTTCGTGGACGACCATACGGTCATGATGGACAACAGACGCATCACGGCAAGGGCCTGGATCATCGCCACCGGATCGCACCCGGCGATCCCCCCGGTGGCGGGGCTCGACAAGGTCCCCTGCTGGACGAGCGAAAACCTCTTCAGCCAGCGGGTTCTGCCCGCGAGGCTCATCGTCCTGGGGGGAGGGCCCATCGGGCTCGAGATGGCGCAGGCCTTTTGCAGGCTCGGGTCAAAGGTCACGGTGGTCGAGTTCATGGAGAGGATCCTGAGCGTCGAGGACCCCGCAGTGACCGGCATACTCCACCGGCGCCTCGAGGCGGAGGGGATTGAGATCCGCACAGGCACCAGGGCCGTGAAGGTCGAGCACGCGGACGGCACCTTCCGGCTGTTCACCACCCCGGCACAGGGAAACGGCCCGGAGAGCACCATCGAGGGAGACGCCCTCCTCGTGGCCACCGGCCGCATCCCGGCAACCGAAGGCCTGGGTCTCGAGGAAGCGGGGGTGGCGTTCAGCGCCAGGGGCATCCCCACCGACAACCGCATGAGGACGAACGTCAGGCACATCTATGCCTGCGGCGACTGCACCGGCCGCCTGCCCTTCACCCATGCCGCGAACTACGAGGCGGGCGTCGCCCTGACGAACGCCATCCTCCACCTGCCCCGCACGGTCGACTTCGGGAGGATAGGTTGGTGCACCTACACCGACCCCGAGGTGGCCAGCATCGGGCTCAACGAACAGCGCGCAGCGGAGCAGGGTGTCGAGTACCGGGTGTTCGAAGAGGAATTCAAGGACAACGACCGCGCCCAGGCGGAGCGTGAAACAGCCGGCAGGATCAGGCTCCTGGTGGACCGCCGCGAGCGCCTGCTGGGCTGCCAGATAATCGGCCCGCACGCAGGCGAGCTCATCCACGACTGGGTGGTGGCGTCTTCGGGCAAGGTCAGGCTTTCGGCCATGGCGGGCATGGTCTTTGTGTACCCGACCCTCTCGGAGATATCGAAGCGGGTTGCCGGGGAGGTCTATGCGGAAAAGGTGTTCGGCGCGCGCACAAGGGGGCTCCTGAAACTCCTCTTCGGCTACAGGGGCAGGGCCTGCCCGCCCCGGGGGGACAACTGTTAAGCTCTCCTCTGCGCATGGAAATCATCCCTGTCTCCATCGGGGTCGGGGTCGGTATCGGTATCGGGGTCGAAAGGAAATTATCCGGATCGACCCCGACCCAGAACGGTAGTGCGCTCCATCAGACGCTCCTTCATCTCCCGGGGCACAGAAAAGCTCTGCCCGCAAAGGAGAGAGGGGACGAGGAAGCCCCAAAAAAGCCCGAGGGGATCCCTTGATGGAAAGAAAAAGGCCCCGCTCAACTTCAGCGGGGCCTCGTGATACCGTAAAATACCAGGGTCAGTTAGTCTTTGTCGTCGCGGTAATCCGCATTTCTCTGCATATCCGGCGTGACCTCGGCCCTGATGGAGCGGTTGATGCCCCTGGCAAGGATGGCCGCGATGGTGAACAGGATGATCATGGCGCCCAGGAGGATCACGATGATGGTCGCCAGCCACATCTGGCCTTCCTTCTCGATCTT